>Ga0209952_1000201_pt1 | contig 187855 bp, 183 predicted proteins | sample ThiBiot_750_biof_2_FD_183951 | JGI IMG/M metagenome (GOLD analysis project Ga0209952, IMG submission 183951) | Wastewater bioreactor microbial communities from Cape Town, South Africa - Thiocy_cont_750_biof (SPAdes) | ecosystem: Engineered > Bioreactor > Thiocyanate-remediating >...
ACCTGCTGCGCGTTCCCAAGGACAAGCACAGCCTCAAGGTCAGACGGAAGTCCGCCGCCTGGGACACCGCTTACCTCGAGGCACTCCTCCGACAATCAGCGTAAGTGAGGTTCAAGCGATTCCCCTGTGCACCCTCCCCGAACGGCACCCCCGACGCCCGCCCCTTCCGTCCGAGCGGCCGGCCCCGTGCGGAGGAGGTCGCCGCGCCCGTCCGTGATTTTGTGCCGGCACCGCCTAGCCGGGGACGCCGAGACGCGGCACGCTGCGCCTCGCCCAGTCCGCGAGGTGCCCCGATGCCCCGTCCCCACGCCGCCGGCCGCCACTTCCTGCAGATCCCCGGCCCGACCAACGTGCCGGACCGGGTGCTCCGCGCCATCGACGCCCCCACGATCGACCATCGTGGCCCCGATTTCGGCGAACTCGGCCGGTCCGTGCTGCAGCGGCTGCGGGCGGTGTTCAAGACCGAGGGGCCGGTGGTGATCTACCCCGCGTCCGGCACCGGGGCCTGGGAAGCCGCGCTCACCAACACGCTCTCCCCCGGCGACACCGTCCTGATGTGCCGCACCGGCTGGTTCGCGACCTTGTGGAAGGACCTCGCCGACCGGCTGGGCCTCGATCCCATCTTCATCGAGACGGACTGGCGGCGCGGCGCGGACGTGCCCGCCATCGCCGAGGCGCTGGCCGCCGACCGCGCGCACCGGATCAAGGCGGTCTGCGTGGTCCACAACGAGACCTCGACCGGCTGCACCTCCGACGTCGCCGCGGTGCGCCAGGCGCTGGACGCCGCCGGCCACCCGGCGCTGCTGCTGGTGGACACCATCTCCTCCCTCGCCTCGATCGACTACCGGCACGACGAATGGGGCGTCGACGTGACGGTGGCGGGCTCGCAGAAGGGGCTGATGCTGCCGCCCGGCCTCTCGTTCAACGCCGTCAGCGCCAAGGCCCTGGCCGCCGCGGAGACGGCGAAGCTGCCCCGCAGCTACTGGGACTGGCGCCCGATGCTGGAGGCGAATGCCGGCGGCTACTTCCCCTACACGCCCAACACCAACCTGCTGTTCGGCCTCGACGCCGCGGTCGCGATGCTGCTGGAGGAGGGGCTGGACGCGGTGTTCGCCCGCCACGCGCGCCACGCCGAGGCGACCCGCCGCGCGGTCGAGGCCTGGGGGCTCGAGACGCAATGCGCCGTCGCGACGGACCACTCCAACTCCCTGACCACGGTGCGCCTGCCCGAGGGACACAGCGCCGACGCACTCCGCGCCCTCATCCTCGAGAAGCACAACATGAGCCTCGGCAACGGGCTCGGCATCCTTAAGGACCGGGTGTTCCGGATCGGCCATCTGGGCGATTTCGGCGACCTGCAACTGATCGGGACGCTGGGCGGGGTCGAGATGGGGCTGCGCGCGGCGGGCATCCCGCACCGGCCGGGCGGCGTGCAGGCGGCCATCACCTCCCTGTCGGGGAACGCATGATCCGGCCGCGCTGGAGCATGGCGCGGCCGCGGCACCGCCGCATCGGGCAGGACGGAGGCGCGCAGCGATGATCGACGTCTGGACCTGGCCGACGCCGAACGGCCACAAGGTTCACATCGCCCTGGAAGAGCTTGAACTCCCCTACACGGTGATCCCGGTGAACATCGGCAAGGGCGAGCAGTTCAAGGCGGATTTCCTGGCGATCACGCCCAATCACCGCATTCCCGCGATCGTCGATCATGACGGGCCGAACGGACAGACGCTGACGCTGTTCGAGTCCGCCGCGATCCTGATCTACCTGTCGGAGAAATGCGGCGGGCGGCTGATCCCCGCCGATCCAGCCGGCCGTTATGCCTGCCTGCAATGGATGATGTTCCAGATGGGCGGCACGGGACCGATGTTCGGGCAGTACAACCACTTCGCCCATTACGCTGTGGAAAAAATCCCGTACGCAATCGAGCGCTACGGCAACGAGGTCCGCCGCCTGCACCGCGTGCTCGACAAGCGGCTCGGCCAGGCAACCTGGCTGGCTGGTGACGAATACAGCATGGCCGACGTGATCAACTTCCCCTGGATCCGCAATTCGGAGCGCCGGGGCATCGATCTCGACCACTACCCGAACCTGAAGCGCTGGCAGGAGGCGGTGGCGGCCCGTCCGGCCGTGCAGCGTGGGCTGGCGGTGCTGAGCGAAAAGCAGCGGCGGGGGCCGCTGACCGACGCTGAACGGAACGTGCTGTTCGGGCGTACGCAGTTCGCGGACCGCTGATCCGGCGGAGCGGCACTGGCGACTGTCGCTGGGTGCCGGCCCAGGGCGCCGGGCCTTTGGGGCGCCGAGCCTTGCGCGCCACGCCGTGTGACGGGAAAGGCACGCTGCTGCGAGACGCGGGCGGCACAAGGCAGGGTTGTCGAACCTGCATTTCATTCACCGGTTTCGTACGGATGGGTCGCGGCGTTGTCGACCCGAACTCCCTACCGCAGGTTGTATCCTCGCCGGAGTTCACGGTAAGCTGCGCTCTCGCCGGTTGCAAAGCGGTGTCCCAAGGATAAATGGACCCGTTCCGGGCCGGCGCGAAATCGGCTGGCGGGCATAAATTTCACTAGATTTTGTTGAAGGGCTGCAAGTATTCAGCACCTGCAATTTACGGCATCAGAACGCCCGTTTCGTGGGGCAGGAAGCAAGCACATGCTCGAGACCTTCGTCGAATTCACCTTCGAGGCGGCGCATAAGATACCGCCTTTCTCGGGGATTCACGGCCACACTTTCCGCGCCGTCGTCCATCTCACGGGCGAGCGGGACCCGGTATTCGGGTGGACGCACAATCTCTACGAGGTGGAAGAGGTCATCGCCTCCACCAAGAAGCTCCTCGATAATCGTTATCTGAACGAGATCGAAGGGCTGGAAGTGCCCTCGCTCGAAAACGTCGCGGAATGGTTGTGGAACCGGTTGGAGCCGCAAATCTCCGGGCTCGACCGCATCTCCCTCTCGCGCGGGTTCGACGGCGCGCAGGAAGGCTGCGTCTATTCCGGCCACCGCGTGAGGAACGCCGCGTGATGAACATCATCCATCGCCTTCGCCCGTCCCGCCGCGCCAACGAAGCCGTCGGCGGCGCCCTCAGCGAATCCGAACGCGCCGCCATGATCGGTGCAGCTGCGGGCAAGCTCGCGGAACTCTTCGACGTGCTTCACATCGATCACCGGAACGACCACAACACGCGGGAAACGCCCACCCGCGTCGCCCGCATGTTTGTGGACGAGATGATGCAGGGCCGCTTCTCCGACCCGCCAGCCCTGACCGAATTCGACAATGTCGAGGCGTTCGACCAGCTGATCGTCATCGGCCCGATCGACGTGCGCTCGACCTGCGCCCACCACATGATGCCGATCTACGGCGAAGCGTATCTCGGCGTCCTGCCGTCCGCGGACGGCAAGGTGATCGGCCTTTCGAAATACGATCGCATCGTCGATCATTTCTCGGGCCGGCTGCAGATCCAGGAAGAGCTGACCAAGCAGATCGGCCAGTTCATCATGGAAAAGACCGAACCGCGCGGTGTCGCCGTGCGCATCAGCGCCGTCCACATGTGCAAGACTCATCGTGGCGTCCGAGCGAGCCACCGCAGCCGGATGATCACCAGCGCCTATTTCGGCACGCTCGCGGACGACCCCGCACTGAAGGAGGAGTTCCTCCGTGAGTGCGCCGGGCTCGCGCGTTCTCCCTGACCATGCGGTCGGGCCGCGCCTTGGTCCAGGATGAGCGGCGCGGCCCGGCCTACCGGCTGCTGGGCGGGGTCGATCCGGCGACGCTGGGCATCGGCCTCGCGCTCGCCGCCTACTCGCTGCTCGCGTTCCAGGATGCGACCGTCAAGTATCTCGTCGCGACCGTCCCGGTCTGGCAGGTGCTGTTCGTCCGCAGCACGATCCTGGTGGCCGGCTGCCTCGCCGCGGGCGGGCGGCCGCTGCTGGGCCGCGTCGCCGCCTCGCCCACGCTCCCATTGCTGCTCCGGCGCGGCGCCATCACTCTCGCCGCCTGGTTCTGCTACTTCACCGCTGCCCGCGCGCTGCCGCTGGGGCAGCTCACCACGCTGTACTTCACCGCCCCGGTAGTCGTTGCCCTCCTCGCCGCCCCGTTGTTGGGGGAGCGTGTGGGCGCCGCACGCTGGGCTGCGGTGGGCATCGGCTTCGCCGGAGCGACCTTCGCCGCCGACCCGACCGGCCTCACCCTCTCCTGGGCGACCGTGCTCGTGCTCGCCGCGGCCGTTCTGTGGGGCTACGGCGTGATCCTGACCCGCCAGATCGCCCGGCGCGAACCGTCGCTCGTGCAGATGTTCTGCAACAATTGCTTCTTCCTCGTGATCACCGGCATCGGCTCCGCCCTCACCTGGCATACCCCCACCAGCGCGGAACTGCTGCTGCTCGTCCAGGTCGCGATACTGGGCGGCGCCGGCCAGTTCGCCCTGTTCGAATCCGCCCGCCATGTTCCGGCCTCGCTCACCGCCCCGCTGGAATACACCGCCCTGGTCTGGGCCTTCCTGCTGGGGTTCCTCGTCTGGGGGGACGTGCCCGAACCGCATGTCTATATCGGAGCCGGCTTGATCCTGAGCGCCGGACTGGGTCTGCTGCTGATCGAGCGTACCCGGCGCAACCGCACCCCGACCTGACCAAGAGAGACCGACCGTGACACTGACCCGCCGTCACTTCGCAGCCGCCACCCTGGGCCTCGCCGCGTCGCCGCGCCTCGCGCGCGCCGCCGACCTCGGCACGCCCACGGGCAAGGTCATCCTGACCGTCTCGGGCAAGATCCGGCGGACCAACGCCGATGGCCAGGCCCGCTTCGACCGCGCGATGCTCGAAGGGTTGGGCACCTACGGCTTCAGCACGCATACGCCCTGGTTCGATGGCGCGATGCGGTTCGACGGGATCCGCATGACGAGCCTGATGGACGCGGTGCAGCCCACCGGCGATACCGTCGTCGCGACGGCGCTGAACGACTACGAGACCCATATCCCGATCAGCGACTTCGCCGAGTACGGGGTCCTGCTCGCCATGAAGCGCAACGGCGAATACATGCCGGTCCGCGACAAGGGGCCGCTGTTCATCGTCTATCCCTTCGACGAGAACCCGAACCTGCAGATCCAGAAGATCTACGGCCGGTGTGCGTGGCAGCTCGCCCGCATGACCATCGTATGATCGGACCCGGCAGCCTCTTCCAGATGCCGAAAGGCGTGGGGGCCCAGTCCAGGCTGTTCCGGATCGCGTTCCTGCTGATCATCGGGTTCCTGCTGGCGGCCGCGATCTACACCTCCTCCCTGATCGCGATGCGGCAGGACGCGCTGCACGCCGTCTCCCGCTACAACGCCACCTGGCTGCTGAGCCAGGGCGGCGTCGAACTCGCGCGCCTCGAAGCCGCGGTCGCCGCCTACGCCGTGCCCGGCAGCAACGTCGACCGCGACGAGGTGCAGCTCTGGCTCGACATCGTCGAGGGCCGGCTCAAGCTGCTCAGCGCCGGGGAGGCGCACGACTTCATCGTCTCCTCGCCTGACATCACCGCCGTCTACGACGAGTTCCGCGCCAGCATCTCGACCGCCCAGAGGCTCGTGGACGACATCGACCAGCCGGGCGCCGTGCCGCGCCTGCTGGACCTGCTGATGCCGCTCAATCCCAAGTTCGGCCGCCTCGCCTCGCTGGCCCAGGCCCATACCAGCGAGATGCTGTTCGCCGACCTCACGGAGCTGACCCGGCTGCACTGGATCTTCTCCGGCGTGCTGGTCAGCCTGATCGTCTGCAGCCTCGTGCTGATCGCGCTGCTGACCTGGCACAACAGGCTGCTGGCCCGCGCCCATTCCGAGGTCAACGAGCTCGTCACCGACCTGCAGCGCACCGGGCTCGAGCTCGCCGAAGCCAACCGCCGCGCGCATCAGGCGATGGACGAGGTCCAGCTCCAGAACCAGATCCTGCAGACCCGCGACAACGAGCTGCACACCCAGAACGCCCGCTTCGACGCCGCCCTGAACAACATGTCCCAGGCGCTGTGCATGGTGGACGGCAACCAGCGCATGATCGTCTGCAACGTGCGGTTCCTCGAACTGTTCGGGCTGTCGGCCGGCGTCGCCCAGCCCGGGACCCAGGTGTCGGACGTCTATCGCGCGATGGGCGCGATCGGCCGCTATCCGGCGACGCTGATCGAGGGGATCCGCGCCCAGCAGCAGAACCTGGTCTTCGCCCATACCCCGGGCCGCTTCCTCCAGGAGGTGTCGGATGGGCCGGCGGTCAGCGTCTCCCACCAGCCCATGCTGGGCGGCGGCTGGGTCGCCACGTATGAGGACGTCACCGAACGGCGCCACGCGGAGGCGCGCATCCAGTTCATGGCGCACCACGACGCCCTGACCAGCCTGCCGAACCGCGTGCTGTTCAACGAGCGGATGGCCGCGATGCTGAAGGATCTGCGGCGGCCGGACGAGCGGCTGGCGGTGCTGTGCATCGACCTCGACTACTTCAAGACGGTCAACGACTCCCTCGGCCACTCGGTCGGCGACGCGCTGCTGGAGGCGGTGGCCGAGCGGCTGCGTGCCTGCGTGCGGACCGGCGACGTGGTGGCCCGCCTGGGCGGCGACGAGTTCGCGGTGCTGCAGAGCGCCCCCGACCAGCCGCTGCAGGCCGAACTCCTGTCCCAGCGCGTGGTCGAGGCGTTGCGGCAACCCTACGATCTCGACGGCCAGCGCGCGATCGTCAGCGCCAGCATCGGCATCGCGATCACGGGCGAGCGCGGCGCGAGCCCCGACCTGCTGCTGCGCAACGCCGACATGGCGCTGTACCGCGCCAAGGCGGACGGGCGCGGCACCTACCGGTTCTTCGCGGCCGAGATGGACGCGCAGATGCAGGCGCGCCGCGCCATGGAACTCGACCTGCGCGAGGCGCTGACCCGCGACGAGCTGGAAGTCCACTACCAGCCGATCTTCGGCCTGGAGGCCAACCGGGTCCACGGGTTCGAGGCCTTGCTCCGCTGGCACCACCAGGACATGGGCATGATCCCGCCCAACCAGTTCATCCCGCTCGCCGAGGAACTCGGCCTGATCGTCCCGATCGGCGAATGGGTGCTGCGGCAGGCCTGCAAGGACGCGGTGCGGTGGCCGGACGGCGTGAAGGTCGCGGTCAACCTCTCGCCCGTGCAGTTCCGCAGCGAGCGGCTGCTGCAGGTGGTCGAGGAGGCCCTGCGCGACTCCGGCCTGCCGGCCGAACGGCTGGAGCTCGAGATCACCGAAACCGCGCTGCTGCAGGACAACGAGGCTGTACTCGCAACCCTCCACCGGCTCCGCGCGCTCGGTTTGCGGACCGCGCTCGACGATTTCGGGACCGGCTACTCCTCCCTGAGCTATCTGCGCAGCTTCCCCTTCGACAAGCTGAAGATCGACCAGTCCTTCGTCCGCGAGATGGCCACCCGGCCGGACTGCCTGGTGATCGTCAACTCGGTCGCCGACCTCGCGCGGCAGCTGGGGATCGTCACGACCGCGGAGGGCGTGGAGACCGCGGAGCAGCTCGCGCAGATCCGCGCCGCCGGATGCGCCGAGGCGCAGGGCTACTATTTCGACGGCCCGCAGCCGGTCGATGCGATCCAGCGCTGGTTCGTCCAGCGCCCCGACGCCATCTTCGCCGCCTGACCCGAACGCGCGGCATCGGCCTCGGTTCGGCGCGAACGCCGCGTGCCAAGTGGGCTGGTGCGCCGTGGGCCAGTGCGCCGTGGGCCAATGCGCCACGTGGGCCAGTGCGCCGCGTCGGTCAGTGCGGCCGGGGCGTGTAGCGCCAGACGCTGGCGGGCGGGAAGTTCAGCGGCGTCCAGGCCTCCCGTCGCGCGGCAAGGCCAAGCCGCCCGGCCGGCAGCGGCGAGGTCGCGCAATAGCTGTAGTGCAGGAAGCCCCTCCCCGGCGCCACCGCTTCGATCGCGTCGATGAAGCGCCGCTGCTCCGCCACGGGCAGCAGCACGAGCGGGATCCCGCAGACCACCGCCCCGATCCGGCCGATCCAGGCAGGCGGCAGCAGATCCGGGAGGCGCCGCGCATCGCCCTCGATCACCCGCACGCCCGGCAGCACGCGCCGCAGATGCGCAGCCATGTCCGGGACGATCTCGACCAGGATCAGCCGATCCGCCGGGACGCCGCCCGCGAGCAGCGCCTGGGAGATGACCCCGGTGCCGGCTCCGAGTTCCAGCACGGCCTCGTCCGGCGCAGGCCGCACCTGCTGGACGATCCGCCGGCAGAGCGCGGGCGAGGACGGCACGATCGACCCCATCTGCAGGGGGTTCGCGAGCCAGCGGCGAAAGAACATCCCCGGATTTGCAGTGCCCGTCTTCGGCGGGATCGACGGGGACTCCAGGGGCGCGCCGCTCGACTGAAATATATCCGTCATATACTTGTCATGCTTTCAGCTTTACTTTGCGATGCCCGATCTAGCCGAAGTTCGACGGAGACGGAACCCCGTTCCCGGGAACGGGCGGCACAATCTGGAGTGGCTTTGAATGCCGGCGATGCTGGGCTAAGTTGCGACGCGGACGGCGCCTGGCATGTCATCGGGTTCCCGTCCGGAGGTGAACTGAACGTCGCATGACCGCGCGGATCCTGATCGTGGACGACGTTCCGGCCAACATGCGGCTGTTGGACGCCAAGCTTTCTGCGGAATACTACCAGGTCGCCACGGCACGGAACGGCGCGGAAGCCCTCGAGCAGGCCTTGTCCTGGCAGCCCGACCTCATCCTGCTCGACGTCATGATGCCTGGCATGGACGGGTACGAGTGCTGCCGCAGGTTGAAGGCGCGGCCGGAAACCATGCACATCCCGGTCGTCATGGTCACGGCGCTCGGCGAATCGAGCGAGCGCCTGCGCGGCCTCGAGGCGGGGGCGGACGACTTCCTCACCAAGCCGGTCGAATACGACACGCTGATGGCGCGGGTGCGCAGCCTGGTGCGCCTCAAGCGGGTGCTGGACGAATGGCATGCTCGTGGGGAAACGGCCCGCACCCTGGGCCTCGCCTCCGACCGGCTGCTCCTGCCGTCGATCACCGGCGCGCGCGCGTTGCTGGTGGACGACTGGGATCTCGGCGCCGCTGCGATCGACCAGGCGTTGCGGCAGGATGGCGTCCTGTCGATCCGCGCACGGTCGGAAGCGGAGATGCGGGCCGCGCTCGACGCCGGACCGACCGACATCGTGATCCTGAGCCTGTCGCTGCTGGCGGACGACCCGCTGAAGCTGATCGCCGGCCTGCGCGCGACCGACGCCACGCATGACGTGCCCCTGCTGCTGGTGGCCGACCCGGTGGAGCGGGACCGCATCCTCCGCGGCTTCGGACTGGGCGCCAACGACTGGCTGACCCTCCCCGTCGATCCCAACGAGCTCCGCGCCCGCGCCCGCAACCAGATCCGGCGGAAGCTCTACCAGGACCGGCTGCGTTCAGACCTCGGCACCGCGCTCGAGATGGCCCTGACCGATCCGCTGACCGGGCTCTACAACCAGCGCTACCTGCGCCGTCACCTGACCGCATTGCTGGGCGGCAGTGAGTGCCCGGACCTCGCGCTGCTGATCCTGGATGTGGATCACTTCAAATCGGTGAACGACGAGCACGGCCACGCCACGGGCGATCGCGCCCTCAGGCTGATCGCGGAGACGCTGCGGGAGAACACGCGCGCGGCGGATTCGCTCGCCCGCTACGGCGGTGAGGAGTTCGTCGTGGTGATGGCCGGATCGGGGTCCGTCGACGCGGCTGGAGCGGCCGAACGGCTGCGGCGCGCGGTGGAGGCGCTCGTCTTCGAGACGCCCGCCGGCCAATGCCGGCCGCTCACGATCAGCGTGGGAATCGCCTGCACCGCAGGCCTTCCGATCGGGGCCGACGCGCTGCTGCGGGCCGCCGACCAGGCGCTCTATGCCGCGAAGCGCAACGGCCGCAACCGCGTCGAGATCGCGCCGGTGCCGAACGGCGCGTGAGGCATCCGACCGTCGTGCCGTCGCGGGCGGGTCGCGACCCGGCGATCAGCGCCGGTGGAGCCGCACACGCCCGACGTCGAATCCGCATATCGTCATGGCCGGGCTCGACCCGGCCATCTCCGGCGGCACTCTGCATCGGACGCTAGCCCAGAACCTCGCGCCGCCTCGCCCGACGCCACTCGTCCGGGGATGGCTCGTCCGACACCGCTCGTCCGGGGACGGCTCGCCCGACGCCGCTCGTCCGGGGACGGGTCATCCGACGCCGCTCATCCGGGCACGGCTCGCCCGACGCCGCTGGTCCGGGGCCGGGTCGCCCAGCGCCAAACGTCATGGCCGGGCTTGTCCCGGCCATCCCTCGCGGCAGTGTGCCGGTGGGGATGGCCGGGACAAGCCCGGCCATGACGGGGTTCACGACTGCCCGGCGCGCGACTGACGGGCGGACCGACTGGCCGGCGCGCGACTGACGGGCGGAGCGACTGGCCGGCGGATGGCGGGCCTCGGTCCGGCGGGGTAAGCCGCGAGCGGAGCGGCCTCAGCCCCGGCTCATCACTTGATCTTCGCTTCCTTGAAGACGACGTGCTTGCGCGCGACGGGGTCGTACTTCTTCAGCTCGAGCTTGCCGGTCGTGGTCCGCGCATTCTTCTTCGTGACGTAGAAGTAGCCGGTGTCGGCGCTCGAGACGAGCTTGATCTGAACGGTGTTGGTCTTTGCCATGGCCTTGTCCTCGCAGGGGGGCGAACATGCGCATCCACCCCCTGCCGGTCAAGCCCGAAGCGCAGCCCGCCCCTGCCCCTAGCGCGGAGCTGCCGCCGGTTTGCGTGGGTCCAACCTCAGTTCAGGAAGATCTTTCCCGGGTTGAGCACCCCGCGCGGATCCAGCGCCTGCTTCACCGACCGCATCACCGCCAGCGCCTCCGGCCCGTGTTCCTGCTCCAGGAACTCGCGCTTGCCGATCCCCACGCCGTGCTCGCCGCTGCACGACCCGCCCAGCGACAGGGCGCGGGCGACGATCTTCTTGTCCAGCTCCCAGGCGCGGGCGAGCCCGTCCGGCTCCGGCGGGACCAGGATGACGGTGTGGAAGTTGCCGTCCCCCACATGCCCGACGATCGGCGCCGTCAGGCCCGACGCCTCGATATCCTGCTTGGCGCCCAGGATCGCCTCGTCGAGGCGGGAGATCGGCACGATCGCATCCGTCGCGATCCCCTTGTGCCCCGGCTTCAGCGCGAGGCAGGCCCAGTACGCGTCGTGCCGCGCCTGCCAGAGCTTGCCCCGTTCGGCCGCATCGGTGGCCCAGCGGAAGCCCTGGGCGGAATTGTCGATCGCGATCGCCTCGGCGAGCTGCGCCTGCTCCTGCACCGCGGCCTCGGTGCCGTGGAACTCGAAGAACAGGGTGGGCGTGGCCGCAAGCCCCTCCAGCTTCGAATAGGCGATGCAGGCGGCCATCTGCACCTCGTCCAGCAGCTCCATCCGCGCGACCGGAATCCCGACCTGCAGGATCGCGATCACCGTCTCCACCGCGTCGCGCAGCGTCGGGAACTGGCAGGTCGCGGCGGACATCGCCTCGGGGATGCCATGCAGGCGGAGCTGCACCTCGGTGATCACGCCCAGCGTGCCCTCGGAGCCGATGAACAGCCGGGTCAGGTCGTAGCCGGTGGAGGATTTGCGCACGCGCCCGCCGGTGAGGATCACCCGCCCGTCGGCCAGCACGACCGTCAGGCCCATCACGTTCTCCCGGATCGTGCCGTAGCGCACCGCATTGGTGCCGGACGCGCGGGTCGCGCACATGCCCCCGATCGTGCAGGCCGAGGTGCCGGGATCGACCGGGAAGAACAGGCCGGCGTCCCGGAGATGCGTGTTGAGCTGCTCCCGCGTCACCCCGGCCTCGATCCGGCAGTCCATGTCCGCCTGGCTGACCTGCATGATCCGGGTCATGCGGGACACGTCGACCGTGATCCCGCCCCGCACCGGCGTGACATGCCCCTCGAGCGAGGTGCCGCCGCCGAACGGAACCACCGGCACATGCGCCTCGTGGCACAGCCGCAGCAGTTTCGACGCCTCCTCCGTCGTCTCGACGAAGGCGACGGCATCGGGCAGCACCGGGGTCTGGGTGTCCTGGCCGTGCGAATGGTGCTCACGCAGCGCCGCGTTGGTGGTGATGCGCTCGCCCAGGAAGGCGCGCGCGGCTTCGATGACGCTGTCGACGGGGCGGGACATGCGGCTGGCCTTCTGCAATCGGTTGCAGGAATGCGACGGCGTCGGCACGCTGGCAAGCTCCCCGTGCTGGTCCCGAGATGCAAGACACTCCTTCCCCCCGCCCGAACGATCCCGCGACACCCGTCCTGAGCGTGGAGGGGCTGCGGACCGAGTTCCGCATCGGCGGCGCCTGGCGGCCGGCGGTGGATGGCGTCTCCTTCGCGCTCGCCCGCGGCGAGACGCTGGCGCTCGTGGGTGAATCGGGCTGCGGCAAATCCATCACCTCCCTGTCGATCATGGGGCTGGTGCCGAAGCCCGCCGGCCGCATCGGCGGCGGCCACATCCGGCTGGAGGGGCAGGACCTCGTCGGGCTGGACGAACCCACGCTCGAGCGCATCCGCGGCAACCGCATCGCGATGATCTTCCAGGAGCCGATGACCAGCCTGAACCCGGTCATGACCATCGGCGCGCAAGTCGCGGAATCGCTGATGGTCCACAAGGGCCTCTCCCGCCGCGAGGCGGAGCGCCGCGCGCTCGGCGTGCTGGACGAGGTGAAGATCCCCTCGGCCGCGCGGCGGCTGCACGACTACCCGCACCAGTTCTCGGGCGGCATGCGCCAGCGGGTGATGATCGCGATCGCGCTGGCCTGCGAGCCCGCGGTGCTGCTGGCGGACGAGCCGACCACCGCGCTGGATGTGACGATCCAGGCGCAGGTGCTGGGGCTGCTGGGCGACCTCAAGGACCGGCACGGCATGGCCATGCTGTTCATCACCCACAACCTGGGCGTGGTGGCGCAGATCGCCGACCGGGTGGCGGTGATGTATGCGGGGCAGATCGTGGAGCAGGCGCCGGTCGGCGCCGTGTTCGCCCGCCCCGCCCATCCCTACACGCGGGCGTTGTTTGCCGCGATCCCGCGCATGGACCGCGACGCGCAGGACCTGGCTGCGATCCCCGGACGGGTGCCGCCGCTGGACGCGATGCCGGCCGGGTGCCGCTTCGCGCCCCGCTGCCCCCTCGCCCAGGCCGGGTGCGAGCTGCCGCAAGTGCTCGCGCCGGTCGAGGCGGGCCACGCCGCGCGCTGCCACGTCGCGACCGGGGTACGTGCGGCGGCGTAGCGAAGGGCGACGATGACGGCCCGCCGCACGAGGCCGCGACGCGGCTGATCAGTGCGCGTCGGCCGAGGGCGCCTTGGGCGGCGCGACCCGGCGCAGCAGGAACACGAGCGGCGTCGTCACCGCGAAGGCAAGCATGATGGTGCGGAACGCATCCGCATAGGCCATGGTCGAGGCCTCCCGATACGCCAGCGCCCGTAACTGCTGCACCGCGGCCAAGTGGCCGGCCGGCGTGGAGCCAAGCGCCTGGGCAAACCGGTCCTGCAGCCCCCCGAGCAGCCCGAGCATGGCGTCGTTGGCGGGCGTCAGGCTCGAGGCGATGGTGACGAAATGGAAGTTCGTCTGGTCGTTCAGCACGGCGCCGCAGATCGCGATGCCGACCGCACCGCCGAGGTTGCGCATCATGTTGAACAATCCGCTCGCGTATTTCAGCCGCTCCGGCGGCAGGCTCCCCAGCCCCAGCGTCACCGCCGGCGCCACCGCGAAGACCTGCGGGAAGCCGCGCAGGATCTGCGGCAGCAGCAACTGGTCGGCACCCCAGTCATGGGTGATGAAGGTGAACGCCCACATCGACAGGCCGAAGCTCGCGAGCCCGAACCCCATCAGCCAGCGCAGGTCCACCCGCCGCGCGAGCATCACGTAGAACGGCACCCCCACCACCGAGGCGACGCCGGTCGAGAACACCGCAAGCCCGGTCTGCCAGGCCGAGAAGCCGCGCACGTATCCCAGGAAGAGCGGGGTCAGGTAGATCGTCGCGAACATGCCGACGCCGGTGATGAAGGACAGGATGCAGCCCAGCAGGAAGTTGCGGTTGCCCAGCGCGCGCAGGTCCACCACCGGGTTGGCGAAGGTCAGGCTGCGCAGCACGAAGGCCGTACCGCTGATGGCGGCGATCAGGGCGCAGCGGCGGATTGTCTGGTCGCTGAACCAGTTCCAGCGCGCGCCCTCCTCCAGCACGTATTCCAGCGTGCTCAGCGCCACGGCCAGCAGGCCGATCCCCAGGTAGTCGGCGCCGCGCAGCAGCCGGAGGTCGGGCTTGTCGATCCGCACCAGCGCCGCCACGCCGGCGACCACCGCAAGACCCGGGACCAGGTTCACGTAGAACAGCCAGCGCCACCCCATCGTGTCGGTGATCCACCCGCCGATCACCGGCCCCAGGCTCGGTGCGATCGAGGCAATGGTGCCGACCACGGCCGCCGCATACACGCGGCGGGGCCCCTCGAAATAATGGAAGGAGGAGGTGAAGACGGTCGGAATCATGGACGCGCCCAGCATCCCCTGCAGGCCGCGGAACAGGATCATGCTGTCGATGTTCCAGGCGAGCCCGCACAGCATGCTGGCGATGGTGAACCCGGCCGCCGAGACCACGAAAAGCCAGCGGGTCGAGAACACCCGCGTCAGCCAGCCGGACAGCGGGATCATCACGATCTCGGCGATGAGGTAGGCGGTCTGCACCCACGCGATGTCGTCCTGCGCCGCCGAGAGCCCGCCGCCGATATCGGCGAGCGAGGAGGCGACGATCTGGATGTCGAGCAGCGCGATGAACATGCCGACGCACATCACCGCAAACGGCAGCACGCCCCGCACCGCGCTCATGCTAGCGGCTCGCCCGACGCGATCATGGCGCGTCGTGCTTCGTGTCGACGCGGACCGTCGTGGAGAGGCCGGCGCGCAGCAGGCCGAGTTCCTGGCCGTCGCCGTCGAGCGCGATGCGGACGGGCACGCGCTGCACGATCTTGGTGAAATTCCCGGTCGCGTTCTGCGGCGGGATGATGCTGAACACCGCGCCCGTGACCGGCGCGAGGCTCTCCACGCGGCCATGGAAGACCCGGCCGGGCAGCACGTCGGCGACCACCGTCGCGGGATCGCCGGGCCGCATGCGGGCGAGCTGGTCTTCCTTGAAGTTCGCATCCACCCACAGGCCGCGCGCCGGCACCACCGCGAGCAGCGTGGTGCCGCTGCCGACATAGGCGCCCACCTGGGCGGAGCGATTGCCGACATAGCCCGCAATCGGCGCGCGCAGTTCAGTGTAGCCCAGGTTCAGCTCGGCGGTTCGCAGGTCGGCGGTGGCCTGGGCGATCTCCGCGCGCGCGGCGACGACGTCGGAGTCGATCACCGCGAGCTGGCGGTTGGCGCCCTCGAGCGCGGCTTGCGCGGCGAGCACGCCCGCCTTGGCGGAGCGATCGCCTGCCAATGCCTTCTGCTCGTCCTGCCGCGTACCGGCATAGGTCGAGGCGAGCATGCGGTAGCGGTCCGCATCCTGGGTCGCGAACACCGCCTGGGCCTGCCGCGCGGCGAGGTCGGCGGCGGCCCCGGTGATCAGCGCCTGCTGCAGCGCACGTCGCGCATCCAACCCCTCGAGCCGCGCCTTCGCGCCGTCGAGCACCGCCTGCGCATGCTGCAAGGCAGCCTGGTAGTCCTTCGGGTCGAGGCGGATCAGCGGCTGGCCGGCCTGCACGAGCAGGTGGTCGCCGACCAGCACCTGCTGCACGAAGCCCGCGACATGCGGGGCGATCGGCGTGACGTCGCCGCCCACATAGGCGTCGTCGGTGCTCTCGACGAAGCGGCCCGTGGTCCACCAGTCATAGCCGTAGGCCCCGCCACCCAGCAGGGCGGCAAGAGCGACCGCCGCCAGCCGGGCTCGCTTCAGGCCGCGATGGCGTGCCGCCGGCCGCGCAGTGTCGGGCACGGAAATGGTGCGCGGCACCGTGGGCGCGGGCGAGGCCGGCACCTCCGCGTTCATGGCCGATCCTCCTTGCCGGTCGCCTGCGCGGCGGCGGTCGGACGCGGGCGGTGACGGGCACGGACCTGCGCGTCCGCGGCGGGACCGGCGACGGTGTGGAAGCTGGCCGGCGTCATCTCCTTGCCCGTCCGCCGGTCGACCAGGACCGGATCGGCGCGCTCGCCGGTCTCCGCGTCGACCAGCTCGACGCTCAGCCCCTCGGGCGCGAAATGCCGGTTGCCCCAGGCGAGCAGCGACCACAGCACCGGCCGGAAGTCGCGCCCCCGATCGGTGAGCACGTACTCGTCCCGCGGCGGGCGCTCACTGTAGCGACGCCGCTCCAGCAGCCCGGCCTCGACCAGGCCGGTCAGGCGCCGGGACAGCATGTTGGGCGCGATGCCGAGGCTCTTCTGGAACTGGTCGAACTGCGTCAGCCCCTGGAAGGCGTCGCGGAGGATCAGGATGCTCCACCACTCGCCCACACGATCCAGGCTGCGGGCGATGGGGCACTTCATCTCGCCGAAGCTCTTGCGCTGCACGGCCGGCCCTCCGAGTGACTACCATGACGATAGCCACTCATATGCGACGTCCATTGCATGATGCAAGTGAGGGTGCCTCGCGACGGCACGCGCCACCCGTCGAGGGACACGCGACCCAAGCGCCTGGAGCCGAGCTCACACGAGCTTCGAAGCCGGATGATGGCGATAGAGGGTGTGGCCGGCAGCGCGACCCCAGACACAATCCCGCCGCGCGGATCGGACGGGGGGAGACCTACTCGGGCCAGCGCCGTCCGATGACGGCCATCAGCGCGGCCTGGACCGTCTCCGGCGTGCCGCTGCCGTCCACCATCGCGCAGCGCTCCGGTGCGGCGGCCGCGATCGCGCGGAAGCCGGCCGCCACGCGCCGGTGGAAGTCCGGACCAAGCCGGTCGTAGCGATCGGCGGCAAGACCGCGCACGCGCACGCGGGCGGCCGCAACCTCCTCCGGCACGTCCAGCACCAGGGTCAGGTCCGGCACCAGCTCGACCAGGCCGGTCAGCGTCGCGATCGCCGCACGGTCGGCGGACTGGCCGTAGCCCTGATACGCCATGGTGGAATCGGCGAAGCGGTCGCACACCACCCACATCCCGGCGTCCAGTGCCGGGCGGATCGTCTTCGCCACGTGTTCGGCGCGGGCGGCGAAATGCAGCAAGGTCTCGGCGAGCGGCGCCCAGTCCACCGCACCCTCGAGCAGCAGCGAGCGCAGCCGCTCCGCCCCCGGCGCGCCGCCCGGCTCGCGGGTCAGCAACGCCGGCCGGCCGGAGGCGGTCAGCGCCTCGGCGAGCAGGCGCGCCTGGGTGGACTTGCCGCTCCCCTCCCCGCCTTCCAGCGTGACGAAGCGGCCGCGCGCGGTCACGAGCGGCTCAGCCGCCAGTGACGTAGTGCGACAGCACCGCCATCGCACGACCGGGCAGGCCCAGCTTCGGCACGTCGGCCCCGGCCAGCAGCGGCACGTCCATCGAGGGCACGCCCTGCCCGCTGACCGTCAGCTTGCCCAGCGCGTCGCCCTTCGCCACGGGCGCGCGGATCGGCGAGTCGTAGGTCACCTTGATCGAGGCGTTCTTCCGCCAGTTGCGCGGCATGGTCACGACCAGGTCGCGCCCGCCCACCAGCGGCACCGTCGGCTGGGTGCCGAGCCAGACCTTCACGTTCTCGACCACGTCGCCGGCGGCGAACAGGGTCACGTCCTCGAAGTTCGCGAAGCACCAGTCCATCAGGCGCTCGGATTCCTCCGCGCGCTCTCGCATGCTCGTCATGCCGTTCAGCACCAGGATGATTCGCCGGCCGTTGCGCATGGAACTGACGACGAGCCCGTAGCCGCCGGCTTCCGTATGGCCGGTCTTCAGCCCGTCCGCGGTGCCCTTCTGCACCATGGGGTTGCGGTTGCCCTGCTCGATGCCGTTGTATTTGAACGTCTTCTCGGAATCGTAGTGATAGTATTCCGGGAAGTCCATGATGATCCGCCGCGCCAGCGTCGCAATGTCGCGACAGCTCATGTGCTGCTCCGGATCGGGCCAGCCGGTGCAGTTCTTGAAGAAGCTGTGCGTCAGACCGAGCTGCTTGGCGGTCTGGTTCATCAGCTCCACGAACTGCTCTTCCGACCCGGCGATCGCTTCGGCGAGCACGAGGCACGCGTCGTTGCCGGACTGCACGATGACGCCCCGGATCAGGTCCTCGACCTTCACCTGCGTGCCGACCTGCACGAACATCTTGGAGCCGCCCATGCGCCACGCGCGTTCCGAGACGGGCAACTCGTCGTCCAGCTTGAGGCGGCCGCTCTTCAGCCGCTCGTAGACGATGTAGATCGTCATGAGCTTGGTCATCGACGAGGGCGGCATTTCCTCGTCCGCGTTCTTGTCCAGCAGCGTCGCGCCGGTCACGAAATCCACCGCGAACGCCCACTTCGCCACGGTATCGACCGGCCCGAGCGGGGTGTCGGCCGGGGAGCCGGTGGGCACCGGATCCTTGCCGCGTCCGTGCGCCCCGGCCCGCGGCGCGGCCGGCGCGCGGCGGGGCTGGGCAAGTGCCGGAAGAGCGGCGAGGGAGGCAGTGGTCCCCAACAGGGCGAGGCGACGGGTCAGCATCGGGGCAGGCTCCTATTCGACCACGATTCGGGCATCCGGAATGCCGGCCGCCAGCGCCTGGTCGAGCGCGGCATCGGCCTCCGGCACGCTGGCGAGCGGGCCGATCTGCACGCGGAACTGCCTCGTCCGCCCCACGCGGGACGACACGATGCTCGGCCGCAAACCGATCAGCTTCGCGCGTTGGATCGCCGCGTATTGGTACTCCTCGAACGTGTCGAGTCGCACCCACAAACGACCGGGCTGGACCGGTCCCTGCGTCACCTGCTCGGTCAGTCGCATCGCGACCGCGGGTGCCGCGGTCGGGTCGGCGGCCGAGGGCATCGCGGCGGCGGAGGCGACGCGCCCCCTGCCCTCCCGCACCCCGGGCGGCGGCGGCAGATCGGCCTGTTGCACCGTCCCGCGCGGCGCGGCGGCAACCGGAAGGGACGGCGCGCCGGCCAGCCCCTCGACCGCGGCGCGGCTCTCGGCGCCCAGCAGCTCGAGCCGGACCTGCGCGGGCTGCCCCTCCCGCATGCCCAGCAGCGTTGCGACGCGCGGCGTCACCTGCACGAGCCGGCGCGGGTCACCGGTGCCCCGATCGTTGATGCGCACGACGACGGATCGCCCGGTCTCGAGGTCGGTGATGCGCGCGATCGCCGGCAGTTGCAGCGTGGGATGGGCGGCGGCCATCGCGCCGGGGTCGTAGGTCTCGCCGTTCGTCGTCAGCGGCGCGTGGTTCGGCGGCAGGATGGTGGCGAGCCCGGTCTCCACGAGCTCCGTGCGTTCGGCCGGATAGTACCACACGCCGCTCGCGCGGTAGGGCGCCCCCAGCACGTAGTGCGGGGTGGGCGTCGGACCGGGCTTCGCGCAGCCGAACAGCAGCGCGAGCCCGGCCAGGACCAACGGGGCGCGCATCTCAGGTGATCGCGTCGCCCAGCAGCCCGACCAGCAGCGCGTAGTAGTCCGAGGGGTTGTAGCGGCGGATCGCCCCGAAATTGGCGAAGACCACGAAGGCCTCCCCCTGCGCGCCGTCCGGCATGATCACCGCGGCCGGCATCTGTGCCGTGCCGCGCCAGGGACCATAGGCCGGGCGGATCCCCTCCCGCGCCCAGTCCGAGAGCGGCTTCTTCACGTCGCGTCCCGCCCATTGCGGGTCGAAGCCGGCCGGCACGGTGACCTGCTGGCCCCAGCTCTCCCCGGGACGCCAGCCCGACCGCGCGAGGTAGTTGGCGATCGATCCGAGCACGTCCGGGCGGCTGGTCCAGATGTCCCGCCGGCCGTTGCCCTCGAAGTCGACGGCGTAGCGGAGGTAGCTGGTCGGCATGAACTGCGGCTGGCCCATCGCACCGGCATAGGAGCCGGTCATCCGCGCGGGGGAGACGTCGCCGGCGTTCAGGATCTTCAGCGCGGCCATCAGCTCGCCACGGAAGAAGCTGGCGCGCCGCCCTTCCCAGGCGAGCGTGGCCAGCGCCTCGACGACGCGGAAGTCGCCCGTGGTCGTGCCGAAGCTGGATTCGAGTCCCCAGATGCCGGTGATCACGCCGGGCGCCACCCCGTACCGCTCCTGCACACGGCCAAGCAGGCTGCGGTTCTCTTCCACGGCGGCGCGGCCGCTGGTGATGCGCTTGTCGGTGAGCAGGAGCGTGCGATAGCGGGCCCAGGTCATGGTGAACTCGGGCTGCTTGCGGTCGCGCTCCAGCACCTTCTGGTTGGGCGAGACGCCGGCGAAGGCGGAATCGAGGACCGCTTGTGCGATCCCGGCCCGCCGTGCTTCCGCACGGACGCCGGAGAGGAAGGCCTGGAAGCTCTCTGCCGCCTGGGCGTGCGAGAGGGCGAGGACGGTAGCCGGCGAAGCGGCAAGCAACAGGCGTCGCGTCAGCACGCGCTGGATTCCTCGAGTGTCGGTGGTGGAGTTTCCTGCCATGCCCGCCCGCGTCGGAGCAACGGAAACGCGCGTGGCCTGCGGTTCATCCGCACGGGTCGTGCGGCGGCGTGGTTTCCGTGCCGTGCTGGTCGCGCGTGCGTCGCCCGCACTCCCCCATCGCCATCCGCGGGACCCCCACACCGCCATCCGCGCCCCCCCCCACACCGTCATCCGCGAGACCCCCACCGCCATCCGCGGGACCCCCACGCCGTCATCCGCGGGCTCGACCCGCGGATCCCCGCTGGCACCGGCCGCGGCGCGAACGAGGGGACGGCAACGCGTGCCGGTGGGGGTGGCCGGGTCAACCCCGGCCATGACGGTCGGGAGGCGGATGGTGCGGGCGATGGGGATGGCGCGCGCGAGCCGCCCGCCTACTCCGCCCGGATCAGGCCGCGATGGCTCGGGGCGTCGATGAAGGCCAGGACCTCGGAGACGAGCGGATCGTCCGCATAGGGGCCGCGCACTTCCGCGAGGCGCTGGGCGAACACGCCCTCCTGCCGGAACAGGCTGCGGAAGAAGCCGTGCAGCCGCTGGATCTGCGCCTTGTCGAAGCCGCGGCGCTTCAGGCCGATCACGTTCAGCCCGGCCAGGCGGGCGCGGTTGCCGATCACGCTGCCGAACGGGATCACGTCCGCCTCGACGCCGGACACGCCGCCGATCATCGCGGCGCGGCCGATCCGCACGAACTGGTGGATCGCGGCGGCGCCCCCGATTACCGCGTGATCGGCGATCTGCACGTGGCCGCCCATCACCGCGTTGTTCGCCACGATCACGTGGTTCCCAAGCTGGCAGTCGTGCGCGACATGGGCGACGGCCATGATCAGGCAGTCGGCGCCGACGCGCGTCGTGCCGATGCCGGTCGCGGTGCCACGATGGATGGTGCAGTGCTCGCGGATCTGGGTGCGGGCGCCGATCTCGCAGCGGGTCGGCTCGTCCTTGTATTTCAGGTCCTGCGGCGCGAGACCCACGGTGCAGAACGGAAACAGCTCGACACCTGCGCCGATGCGCGTATGCCCGTCGACCACGACATGGGAGACGAGCCGCGCACCGTCCTCGATGACCACGTCGGGGCCAACCGCGCAGAACGGGCCCACGAAGACGTCGCGCCCCAGTTCCGCACCCGGCTGGACGATCGCGGTGGGATGGATCGTCACCCCCGCGGCCCGCGGCATGATCGTTTCAGGCAGAGCATCCATTCGGCGCATTCCGTCGGCCAAGGTAACGGGATACCGGCAAGCGGGCCGGCGACGGCAGGCTAGGCGCGGGGCCGGAGCGCACCAACTCAATCATTATTGCCGGATGTATCCGACACCGCCGTGTAACGCCTTGTTTCAGCGACAATTTTGGCGGTATTGCGGCAGCCGTGATCAGACTGGCGCGGCGCGGTCCATGATCATGGCAGCGTAGGTCGCCTCTGCGACCGAGACACCGTCGACGCGGGCGATCGCGTGGAACTTCCACACGTTTCCGCGATTGCGCTCTTTCGCGACGTGGATGCGGAGCTGATCGCCGGGCACGACCGGCCGCCGGAACTTCGCGCCCTCGATGGACATGAAGTAGACGACCTTCCCCGCGGCCTCCGGGCCCAGCGTCTCCACGACGAGCACGGCGGCGGTCTGCGCCATGCTCTCGATGATCAGCACGCCCGGCATCACCGGGTGATTGGGGAAATGTCCGGCGAAGAAGGATTCATTGACCGAGACGTTCTTGATGCCGATCGCCGATACGTTCCTCACGACCTCGACCACGCGATCGATCAGCAGGAAGGGGTAGCGATGCGGGATCGCCTGCATGACCCGCAGGATGTCGACCACGTCGATGACATCGCCCTGGCCCGAACCGGCTTGGGGGGATGTACCCTGGGTCGGGGTTTCCGGGGCTGCAGGAACCGCCGCCTGCTGCGGTGTCGTGCCGTCCATCACGCTCAGTCCGTGTCCGTTCCTGTCGTCCCATCCCGGCCGCGGCCGCCTGCATCCTGCGGGCGTTGCCTGCCCCGATCGCGCACCAGCCGGCGCAGCGCCGCCACTTCGCGGAAGAAGGCCCGCACCGGCTGTGCCGGGCTGCCCACCACCTCGGTCCCGGCGGGGACATCGGCCATGACTCCGGCCTGGGCACCGATCTTCGCGCCGCGGCCGATATGCAGATGACCGGTCAGGCCGGCCTGACCGCCCAGCATGACGTGATCCCCAAGCGTCGTGGAGCCCGAAATGCCCGCCTGCGAAACGATGACGCAGCCGCGCCCGAGGCGGACGTTGTGCCCGATCTGCACTAGATTGTCGAGGCGCGAGCCCGCACCGATCACCGTATCGTGGAGCGAGCCGCGATCGATCGTGGTGTTCGCCCCGATCTCCACGTCGTTCTCGAGCAGCACGCGGCCCAGCTGCGGAACCGAACGGAACCCGGTTGCCGTGATCGCGAAGCCGAACCCGTCCTGGCCGATCCGCGCGCCCGGATAGACCGCCACCCGGTCGCCGAGGATCGCGTGGCTCAGCGTGACATGGGACGCGATCCGGCAATCCGACCCCAGGATCACCCCCTCGCCGATCGCCGTGTGCGATCCGACACGGCAGCGCGGACCGATCTCCGCACGGGCGCCGATCACCGCGAACGGACCGATCTCGGCCGTCGGATGAACCACCGCCTCCGGCGCGACCACCGCCATGGCATGGATGCCGGGCTGCACCGGCGGCAGCGGATGGAACAGCGAGCAGACCCGCGCCCAGGCCGCATAGGGCTCGTCGGTGACGATCGCGACCGCACTCGCCGGGACGCGGGCGGCCATGTCGGGATGCACCAGAACCGCGCCCGCGCCGGTATGGTCCAGCGCTTCGGCGTATTTCCGGTTGTCGAGGAAGCTCACCTCGTCCGGCTGCGCGGTCTGCAGCGGGGCGACGCCGCGCAGCATCAGCCGGCGTGGCGGTGCCTCGCCCTCGGCGGCCTCCGCAACCGCGGCGAGGCTGAAGGGCCCGCTTCGCGCGAAGAAGCGCGGATCGCCGGCCCCTGCCTGCTGCGCGGCTGGATGCTCCATCGGCGTCCCGGGCGGCTCAGCGCTTCGGCTGCGCCGCGGGGGCGCTGGCGGGCGGCTTGGCCGGCGGCGTCGGCGGCACTGGCGTGCCATTGGCGGCGGGCGTGGCGCCCCCCTGCTGCTGCACGCCGAACGTCACGGCGGACACGCCATCGGGCGGGATCAGCACGCTGGGCAGCACCTTGTTCAGCACTTCGGCCACCTGGGGCGTCAGGTCGAAATCGGCCGTGGTCCCCAGGATCTGCGCGCGGTTCAGCACCAGGTTGACCCCGCGCGAGGCCGCCACCGCCTGCGCCACCTGCTCCAGCGTGCGGTCGATCTGCGCCATCACGTACTGGCCGGCTTCCTGGATGATCCGGTTCCGCTCCCCGAACTTGCGGCGGGAGGTGCTGATCCGATCCTGCAGCTCCCGTTCCTTGTTCCGGATCTGCTCGGGGCTCAGCTTGGCGCGCTCGTTCCCCAGGGCCTGCCCGAGGTCACGCAGGGCGATCTGCTCCTTCTGCGCGTCCTCGTTCAGCTTCTGCCGGCGCGCGCCCAGCTCCTTGTCCGCCTGCTGGTAGGCGGTGGAGATCCGCAGCACGTCCGGCACCGAGAGGATGCCGATCACCGCGGCCGGGGTCGGCTGGCCCTTGGGCAGCGGCGGCACCTCGGGCGCCGGGGGCAGTTGCACCTGCACCTGCTGCTGCGGCAGCTCCTCGGTCCCGTCGCCGCCGCCGATCGTCGGCGCGGCCCCTGCGCCGGGGGCCGGCGCGGGTGCGGGCCGTGGAGAGGGCGCCGCCCGTGGGGCGGGCGCGGACCTCTGCTGGTTGGGCACGAACCATTCCGACTGGGCCTGGGCGTGAGCCGCCAGCGGCTGCAGGCCGACGGCGAGCGCCGCGGCGGCGCAGGCGAGAGAAAGACGAGACTGGATCACTAGAACCTCGTGCCAAAACCGAAGCGGAAGATCTGTGTCTGATCTTGCGACTGCTTGATGACGAACGGCGCCAGATCGACGTTGATCAGGCCGAAGCTGGTCTTCCAGGAGATGCCGACGCCCGCGCCCAGGCGCGGCGCGCCCGAGGCGTTGATGGTCGGGCAGACGCCGCCCGTGTTCTTGGCGCAGGCGCTGTTCGGGAAGCTCGCCTGGGTCAGGCCGCCCACGTCGACGAAGGTGCGTCCGCTCAGGCCCAGGTCCGCCGAGACCGGCAGCGGGAAGCGCAGCTCCGCCGTGCCCGTCCAGATGAAGCGGCCGCCCAGCGGGTCGCCGGTGGTCGCGTCATGCGGGCCGGCACCGCCGGTCTGGAAGCCGCGCAGATTGTCGCCGCCCAGGAAGAACCGGTCGATGATGCGGTCGGTGTCGTTCAGCTCCCACAGGTAGCCCGTGCCGGCACCCAGCTTGATGCCCCAGTCCGGATTCCCCAGCAGCCGCTCGAGCGGGATGTAGTAGGCGCCGTTGATGTTGCCGCGCACGAAGCTCACGTCGCCGCCGAGGCCGGCGAAGTCGGTGCCGACCTCGATCAGGTAGCCGCTATGCGGCGCGATCCGGCTGTCGCGGTGGTCGAGCGTGATCACCTGGCTGATCTGCGACAGGTTCGAGGTGCCGGCCTGCTCCAGGATGTAGAAGCTGGCGCCGCTGTAGATGTTGTAGACGTCACGATTGACGAGCGAGTAGCTCCAGACCTGGCGCAGGTGCTCGTTGAACTCGTAGCCGAGCCGCAGGGCGAAGCCGACGCGGCGTTCGTCGTAGGCTTCCGTGCCCAGGTAGTTGGTCTGGATCAGGAAGACGTCGGCGCCCGCCACGAGGTTGCGATCCAGGAAGTACGGATCGGTGATCGAGGTCGAGATCGAGCTTCGCTTCTGGGCGAGCACGCCGTTGACGCTGGCGGCGATGCCGGTGCCGATCAGGTTGCGCTCCGACAGGCCGATATCGAGCAGCGCGCCGGCATCCGTCGAATAGCCACCACCCAGCGTCAGCTCACCCGTCGCCTTCTCCGACACCGTGGTGTTCAGGATCGCCTTGTCCGGCACCGAACCCGGGTTGGTGTCGATGTCGACCGAGTTGAAGTAGCCGAGGTCGGTCAGCCGCTGGCGCGAGCGCCGCACCTGCTCCGCGTTGAACGGGTCGCCTTCGGCCAGGCGGAACTCACGCCGGATCACCTTGTCCTTGGTGCGCGTGTTGCCGTTGATGTCGATGCGCTCGACATAGACGCGCGGCCCCTCGCCCACTTCGAAGGTCAGGTCGACGGTGCGCTTCTCGGCGTTCTTGTCCGCACGCGGCTTCACCTCGACGAAGGCGTAGCCCCGGTTGTGGACATCCTCCTCGATCAGGTCGGCGGTGCGGCCGACGGCGTCACCGTCGTACCAGTCGCCCTCCTCGAACTGCAGGTCCTTGCGCAGGTCGCCGCCGCTCAGGTGACGCAGCTGGGAGGTGATGGAGACCTTGCCGACCCGGTAGCGCTTCCCCTCGCTGACCGTGAAGGTCAGGAAGAAGGACTTGCGGTCGGGCGACAGCTCCGACTTCGCATCCAGGATCTGGAAGTCGACATAGCCGTTCTTCAGGTAGAAGCGGCGCAGCAATTCCTTGTCGTAGTTCAGCCGCTCCGGCTCGTACTGGTCGGAGGTGGAGAGGAAGCGCCACCAGCGCTCCTCCCGGCTGTTAATCACTTCGGTCAGCCGGTCTTCGGAGAACGCCTTGTTGCCGACGAAGGCGATGCGGCTGATCAGGGTCGCGGGGCCGTCGTTGATCTCGTAGACCACGTCCACGCGGTTCTGCGGCTGACGGATGATCTGCGGCGTCACGGACGCATCGTAGTAGCCCTTGCGCGCATACAGATCGAGGATGCGCTGCCGATCGGCCTCCGCCTGAGCCGGGGTGAACACGGCGCGGGGACGCAGCTGCATCTCGGGCCGCAGCTGGTCGTCGCTCAGCTTGTGGTTCCCCTCGAACGCCACGCGATTGACGATCGGGTTCTCGACCACCTTCACCAGCAGCGTGTTGCCGTCGCGGATCAGCCGCACGTCCTGGAACAGGCCGGTCGCGTAGAGCGTCTTGAGGCTGCGATCCATGCGGTCCCGGTCGAACGGGTCGCCCGGCTGCAACAGCATGTAGGACCGGATGGTGCCGCCCTCGATCCGCTCGTTCCCCTCGATCTTGATCGACTGGATCGTGTCCCCGGGATTGGCGCGCACCGGCGTCGCACGCGGCGCGGTCGCACGGGTCGGCGCCTGGGTGGAACGGGGTTGGGCAACGGCCTGGGTGAGCGTCAACGGCAGCAGGAGGCAGGCGGCCAGGAGCCGCGCGGCGCGTATGCGAATCAAACGGCTAGTCTCCCCTCTGACGCGCAAGAGTCTCGATGCGCCGCACGTGCTGGTACTGGGTTTCCGGGCGGCGGAGAATAGCCCCGCCCTCCAACGGACGCTAGGTGGCGTATCACGCTGCCGCGAGCGATCCCGCCGCGGCGCGCTGCGAGCCTAGCCGATCAGGCCGGCAAACCACCGGAAGACGCCGATATGCGCCAGATCGTTCCAGGTCGCGAAGATGAACAGTCCCGCCAGCACCGCGAGCCCGGCGCGGAACCCGTATTCCAGGGCCCGCGGGGGCAGCGGCCGGCCGCGAATCGCCTCGGCCAGATAGAACAGCAGGTGCCCGCCATCGAGCACGGGAATCGGGAACAGGTTGATCAGCCCAAGATTGACCGACAGCACGGCGATGAACGAGATCATGCTCGCCACGCCGAGTTCGGCCACCTGGCCGGAGAGCTGGGCGATTCGCAGGGGCCCGCCGAGTTCGTCGGTGCCGCGCCGGCCGCCGATCATTTCGGCAAGTCCGCTCAGCGTGTCGACGGACACGTTCCAGGTCTGCGTCACGCCGCCCCACAGCGCCGCCGGGACGCTGAGCTTCTGGTATTCGACCTTGCCGCCGCGGATGCCCAGCAGACCCACGCGCTTGCCGCCCGCCTCCCGCGACTCGGTGTGCACCGTCAGCACCTGGTCCGCGCCGTCGCGCTGCACGGTGACGGAGAGCGTCGCATCGGGGGCAGCGGTGACGATCTTCTGGATGTCCTCGAAATCGTGGATCGGCCGGTCGCCGATTCGCACGATCCGGTCGTTGGCCTGCATGCCGGCATGGGCGGCGGCGCTATCGGGCAGCACCTCGCCCACCACGGGCAAGGTCAGCGGCTTGCCGAAGGCGAGGAACAGCCCGGCGAACAGCACGGCGGCGAGCAGGAAGTTCGCGATCGGCCCGGCCGCCACCACGATCGCGCGGGAGCCGACGCCCTTTTCGTGGAAGGTCCGTCCCGCGATCCACTTCGCGCGGTACTCTTCCGGCACGTCTTCCGGCCGCTCCTGCCCGTGCAGCTTCACGTAGCCGCCGAGCGGAATCCAGGCGAGCTTCCAGAGGGTGCCCTGGCGGTCGACCCAGGAGGTGATCGCCTGGCCGAAGCCGATCGAGAAGACCTCCACGTGCACGTTGCGCCAGCGTGCGGCGAGGTAGTGGCCGAGTTCATGGACGAAGACGAGCACGCCCAGCACCACGACGAAGGCGAGGACGGTGCGGATCAGGTCCGGGATGGCGTGGAGCACGGGGAAGCCTCTGCGGTCGGTCGGCTTGGATGGATCAGGCGGCGTGCGCGGTGGCGAGCCTGTCGGCGGCGCGGCGCGCCTCGGCATCGAGCGCGATCACCTGCTCGAGCGTGTCGGCCGGTGGGGTGCCGAGGGCGTCCATGACGTCCTCGACGGTGCGGGCGATGTCGAGGAAGCCGATCCGGCGCTGCAGGAAGGCGTCGACCGCGACCTCGTTGGCCGCGCTCAGGATGGCGGGCGCGCCGCCGCCGGCGCGCAGTGCCTCGCGCGCGAGCCGCAGGGCGGGGAAGCGCACGAGGTCGGGCTCATCGAAATCGAGCCGGCCGACGGTGGCGAGATCGAGCCGCGGCGACGGCGTGGCCATGCGGGACGGCCAGGCCAGCGTATGGGAGATCGGGATGCGCATGTCGGGGGAGCCGAGTTGCGCCAGCACCGACCCGTCCTGGTAGTAGACGAGGCCGTGGATGACGGATTGCGGGTGCACCAGCACGCCGATCTTGGCGTCCGGCAGGCCGAACAGCCGCGCGGCCTCGATCACCTCGAGGCCCTTGTTCATCATGGTCGCCGAATCGATGCTGATCTTCGCGCCCATGGACCAGACCGGGTGGCGCAGCGCGACCTCGGGTGTGGCGCGGGCCATCTCCTCGAGGCTGGCGGTGCGGAACGGCCCGCCCGAGGCGGTCAGCACGATCTTCTCGACCGCCGCGTGGTTCTGGTCCGCGAGCGACTGGAAGATCGCGTTGTGTTCGGAATCGACGGGCAGCAGCGTGGCGCCGGCTTCGCGCACCGCGCGCAGCATGACCTCGCCGGCGCAGACCAGCGCCTCCTTGTTGGCCAGGGCGACGGCGCGGCCGCGGCGGATGGCGGCGAGCGTGGCGGCGAGGCCGGCGGCGCCGGTGATCGCGGCCATGGTCCAGTCGGCGTCCATCGCGGCGGCCTCGACCACCGCCTCCACTCCGGCCGCGGCGACGATGCCCGTGCCGGCGAGCGCCTGGCGCAGCGCCGGATAGGCAGCGGGATCGGCGACCACCGCGCGTTCGGCCCGCAGCGCGACCGCCTGTTCGGCGAGCAGCGCGGCATTGCGGCCGGCAACAAGGGCACGCACCGTGAACCGGGACGGGTCGGCCGAGAGAAGATCGATGGTCTGGGTGCCGACGCTACCGGTGCTGCCGAGCACGGTGATGCTGCGCTGGGAAGTGGGTGACGCTGCGCTCATTGCCAAATGACTACTCCACGTCCGGCCGCCAGCGCCAGCGCGGCCGCCAGCGGGACCACCGCCAGCACGGCATCGAGCCGGTCGAGCAGTCCGCCGTGGCCGGGGATCGATCGCCCGGAATCCTTGACGCCGAAATGGCGCTTCACCCAGCTCTCGAAAAGGTCTCCCGCCTGCGCCGCAATGCCGAGGGCCGCCGCCAGCGGAACGGTCGGCCAGGGCGCGGCGGGCGGCCGCAGCAGGGCGGCGGCGAGCCAGGCCACGCCGACGGCCGCGACCAGCCCGCCCACCGCGCCGGACCAGGTCTTGCCGGGCGAGATGCGCGGCGCGAGCTTCGGCCCACCGATGCAGCGGCCGACGAGGTAGGCCCCGATATCGCTTGCCCAAACCAAAAGCAGCAAGAACAAGACGTTGTCGAACCCGGCTGAGAGATCTGCGCGAAGCCAGGGCAAGGCGATGGCGGTGGGGCCGAGATAGAGCACGCCGGCGGCGGACCAGAACCGGCGCCCCTTGGACAGAGCGATCAGGAGCGCGGCGGTCGCGAGCAGGACCAGGGCGGCGCCCCCAGGTTGGCCGGATCCGGCGATCACGGCGGCGGCGGCGAGTTCTGCCGGCAGGAGCAATCCCGGCCAACGCGTCGGCGCCCCGCCGCTGATCGTGCCCCACTCGGTTCCCATGCCGGCCGCGGCGACGGCCACGAGCAGGACGAAGGGGAAGCCGCCGTACCACAAACACGCGATCGCGACGGGCACCAGCACGGCAGCCGAGGCGACTCGCAGCCGAAGGTCGGACCAGCGGCCCCCGGTCATGTCAGGCGGCCTCGGCGCCGGGTGCGCGTGCGGCGACGGCAGGGGCGGTCAAGCGGGGCGGGCGCCGAAGCGGCGTTCCCGCCGCGCGTAGTCGGCGAGCGCCTGCGCGAAATGCTCCTCCCCGAAATCGGGCCAGAGCACGTCCAGGAACACCAGCTCCGCATAGGCGGCCTGCCAGAGCAGGAAGTTGGACAGGCGCTGCTCGCCGGAGGTGCGGAGGATCAGGTCGGGATCGGGGATGCCGACCGTGGAGAGGAAATCCTCGAACGTCGCCTCGTCCAGCGTCGCGGGATCGAGCCGGCCGTCCCGCGTGGCCTCGGCCACGCGGCGTGCGGCCGCGAGGATCTCGGCCCGCGCGCCATAGGACAGGGCGACGGTCAGGTTGAGCCGCGTGTTGGACGCCGTCTCGCGTTCGGCCGCCACGAGGTCGCGCTGGATGTCCGGGTCGAAGCGTGTGCGGTCGCCGATGAAGCGCAGCCGCACCCCGTTCTGCCGCAGTTCGGCGACTTCGTGGCGCAGGTAGTGGCGCAGCAGTCCGGTGAGGTCGAGCACCTCGGCCGCGGGACGCCGCCAGTTCTCGCTGCTGAACGCGTAGATCGTGAGCCAGGCGACGCCGCTGCGGATCGCCGCCTCGATCGTGCGGCGGAGCGCCCGTGCGCCCTCGCGATGGCCGGCGATGCGCGGCAGGCGGCGCGCCGCGGCCCAGCGCCCGTTGCCGTCCATGATGATCGCGACATGGGTGGGGACCGAGGCGGGTGCGCCGGCCTCCGGCGCAGGCTGCACCTCCACGGTCGCGGAGACCGCGGCAAGCGGCTGGGAGCGAAGGGGCATGCTCTGGATCAGACCTGGCGGATGTCTTTCTCTTTGTCCGCCAGCGATTCGTCGACCCGCTTGATGTACTGGTCCGTGAGCTTCTGGACCTCATCCTGCCAGGTCTTGGCCACGTCCTCGCCGATCTCGTGCTTCTTCTCGAAGCCCTTGATCTGCTCCATGCCGTCGCGCCGCACGCCGCGGACCGCGACCTTGGCACCCTCAGCATACTTATGGGCGGTCTTGGCGAGTTCGTTGCGGCGTTCGGTCGTGAGCTGGGGGATGGGCACCCGCACCAGCATGCCGTCGGCGGCGGGGTTGAGGCCGAGACCGGATTCGCGGATCGCCTTCTCGACGGCGGACACCATCGACTTGTCCCAGACCTGGACGGTCAGCATGCGCGGCTCCGGCGCGCCGACGGTACCCACCTGGTTCAACGGCATCTCGGTGCCGTAGGCGGTGACGCGCACGGGTTCGAGCAGGCCGGGATGCGCGCGCCCCGTGCGCAGCCCGTTGAATTCGCGCCTCAGCGTCTCGAGCGCACCGTCCATGCGGCGCGTCAGGTCCGACTTCAGCGTATCGAGGTCCGCAGCAGCCATGGCAAAGCCCCCAAACTCAGCATGCGCGCGAAGGCGCGCTCATTGCGCCTCGACGATCCGGGTGAACCGGCCTTCGCCGCGCATGACCTGCGCGAAGGCGCCCGGCGCGTGGATGTTGAATACCACGATCGGCAGATGATTCTCCCGCGCGAGACTGATCGCCGCGGCATCCATGACGGCAAGGTCGTTGGCGAGCACGTCGAGATAGGTCAACTGCTCGTAGCGGGTCGCGTCGGCCACCTTGCGCGGGTCGGCGGAATACACCCCGTCGACCTGGGTGCCCTTCAACAATGCGTCACACCCCATCTCGGCGGCACGGAGCGCGGCGGCCGTGTCGGTGGTGAAGAACGGATTGCCGGTGCCGGCGGCGAAGATCACCACCCGCCCCTTCTCCATGTGGCGGACGGCGCGGCGGCGGATATACGGCTCGCAGACGCTCGCCATCGGGATGGCGGACTGCACCCGGGTGGGCACGCCGCGCTTCTCCAGCGCGCTCTGCATTCCCAGCGCGTTCATGACGGTGGCGAGCATGCCCATGTAGTCGGCCTGTGCGCGGTCCATGCCGGAGGCCGCGGCGGAGACGCCCCGGAAGATGTTGCCGCCGCCGATCACGACGGAGACCTGGACGCCCATGGCGACCACGGCCTGGAGATCGTCGGCGATGGCGCCGACCATGCCGGTGTCGAGGCCGTATTCCCGCCGGCCCATCAGGGCTTCCCCGGACAGCTTCAGCAGGACGCGCTTGTAGGCGGGCGTGTCTGTCATCGATCCGTCCGGTTTGGGTGAGGGCACGGACGTATAGTGCGCGCGGGCTGGGGGGGCAAGGCGCTGGGGCTCTGCCCCAGACCCCGGCGGGGGCTTTGCCCCCTGCACCCCCACCAAGGGGCGACGCCCCTTGGAACCGCTCGGGTTGGGGGGCTTGGGGGAGGGCCGACCCGGACCCGCCAAGGTCCGTGTAGGCCCTCCCCCAAGCCCCCCAACGGAAGGGATCCTAAGGGCCGCCGGCCCTTAGCGGGGTCCGGGGCGAAGCCCCTGGTCGGGGTCCGGGGCGAAGCCCCGACGTCAGTGCCCCAGGGCCTGTACGATCTCCTCGGTCATCTTCTTCGCATCCCCGAACAGCATCATCGTGTTGGGCCGGAAGAACAGCTCGTTGTCGACGCCGGCATACCCCGAGGCCATGGAGCGCTTCACGAACAGCACCGTCCCCGCCTTCTCCACGTCCAGGATCGGCATGCCGTAGATCGCGCTCGACGGGTCGGTCTTCGCCGCCGGGTTGGTCACGTCGTTGGCGCCGATCACGTAAGCGACGTCGGCGGTGGAGAACTCGTTGTTGATCTCCTCCAGCTCGAAGACCTCGTCGTAGGGCACGTTCGCCTCGGCCAGCAGCACGTTCATGTGCCCCGGCATGCGCCCGGCCACCGGGTGGATGGCGTATTTCACCTCCACCCCCTCCTTCTTCAGCGTATCGGCCATCTCGCGCAGCGCGTGCTGCGCCTGGGCGACCGCCATGCCGTAGCCGGGAACGATGATCACTTTGGACGCGTTCTTCATGATGAACGCCGCGTCGTCGGCATTGCCGCTCTTGACCGTACGGTCGCCGCCGCCGCCCGCGGCCGCCGCGGCCCCTCCCTCGGTGCCGAACCCGCCCAGCAGCACGTTGAGGATGCTGCGGTTCATCCCCTTGCACATGATGTAGGACAGGATCGCGCCCGAGGCGCCGACCAGCGAGCCGGTAATGATCAGCGCCAGGTTCTGGATGGTGAAGCCGATGCCCGCCGCCGCCCAGCCGGAGTAGCTGTTCAGCATCGAGACGACCACCGGCATGTCCGCGCCGCCGATCGGGATGATGATCAGGAAGCCGAGCCCGAGGGACAGCAGCGCGATCAGCCAGAAGACCGGCTGGGAGCCGCCGCTCGACACGAAGATCACGATCAGCACCAGCAGCAGGATCGCGAGCCCGAGGTTCAGCTTGTGCTGGCCGGGGAACAGGATCGGCGCACCGCTCATCAGCGCCTGCAGCTTGGCGAAGGCGATCAGCGAGCCGGAGAAGGTGATGGCGCCGATCGCCAGGCCCAGCGACATCTCGATCAGGCTCTGGCCGTGGATCGCACCGGGGATGCCGATGCCGAACGCCTCGGGCGCGTTCAGCGCAGCGGCCGCGACGAACACGGCGGCGAGGCCGACCAGCGAGTGGAACGCCGCCACGAGCTGCGGCAGCGCGGTCATCTGGATCTTGCGGGCGATATAGGCGCCGATCGCACCGCCGATCAGGATGCCCAGGATGATCAGCACGTAGCCGCCGCCGTGCATGCCGTGATGCAGCAGCGTCGCGACGACCGCGACCGCCATGCCGATCATGCCGTAGCGGTTGCCCTGCCGCGACGTGACCGGGGAGGACAGGCCGCGCAGCGCCAGGATGAACAGGACGGCGGCGACGAGGTAGGCGAGCGAGGTGAGACTGGCGGACATCGCGCGGCGCCTACTGCTTCTTCTTGAACATCGACAGCATGCGCTGCGTCACCAGGAAGCCGCCGAATATGTTCACGGAGGCCAGGGTCACGGCGATGAAGCCGAAGGCGATCGCCCAGCCATTGGTGCCGAGGCCGGTCGCCAGCATGGCGCCCACGATGATCACCGAGGAAATCGCGTTGGTCACCGCCATCAGCGGCGAGTGCAGCGCCGGGGTGACGTTCCACACCACGTAATAGCCGACGAAGCAGGCCATCAGGAAAATGGCGAGCAGGAAGATGAACGGCTCGACCGTCTCGGCAACCGGAGCGGCATGCACGCCGACATACGCCGCCATGGCATGCGCATGCGCCGCCAACTCGTTCGCGCGGTCCGCGAGGCGGGACGCCTCCTCCGCCAACTGGGTGGGGTTCATCGGGCAGTCTCTCCGATCGGGGCCGTCAGGCCGCTTGGGCCGGGAGGAAGTTCGGGTGCACGACGGCGCCGCCGCGGGTGAGCATGACGCCTTTCACGATGTCGTCGCCCTCCGGCAGCTTCGGCGCCTTCGCCTCCTTGTCCCAGAATTGGGTGAGGAAGGTCAGCAGGTTCCGCGCATACAGCGAAGACGCCGCCACCGGGATCCGGCTCGGCCAGTTGTGCCAGCCGAGAACGGTCACGCCGTTCGGGGTGACGATGCTCTCGCCCGGCTTCGTCGCGGCGCAGTTCCCGCCGGCATCGGAGGCGAGATCGACGATCACGGAGCCCGGCTTCATCGCATCGACCATCGCCTGGGTGACGATCACCGGCGCGCGCCGGCCCATCACAAGGGCGGTGCAGATGATCAGGTCGTTCTTCGCCACCGTCGTCGCCATCAGCTCCGCCTGCTTCTGGCGGAAGGCGTCCGACATCTCCTTGGCGTAGGCGCCGGTCTGGCCCGCGGTCTCCTCGTCCTCGACTCCCACGAAGCTGGCGCCCAGGGACTTGATCTCCTCCTTGGCGGCGGGGCGGACGTCGGTCGCGGAGACGATGGCGCCGAGGCGGCGGGCCGTGGCGATCGCCTGCAGCCCGGCCACCCCCGCGCCGATCACGAAGACCCGCGCGGGCGGCACCGTGCCGGCGGCCGTCATCATCATCGGAAAGCCGCGCTGGAAGGCGGCAGCGCCCTCGATCACGGCGCGGTAGCCGGCGAGGTTGGCCTGGCTCGACAGCACGTCCATCGACTGGGCGCGGGTGATGCGGGGCAGCAGCTCCATCGCCGCCGTGTCGATGCCGGCCTCGGCGAGCGAAGGAACGAGAGTCGGATCGGCGAAGGCACCGGCGGTGCAGACCAGCAGGGCCCCACGCGGGATCAGCGCCCGTTGCTCGGGCAGCGGCGCCTGGACGGCGAAGACGATGCCGGCATTGGCGAGGGCGGCGGCGGCATCGGGCGCGACCTCGGCCCCGGCGGCGGCGAACTCGGCGTCCGGGATGGATGCCTGGGCCCCTGCCCCGGCTTCAACCGCAACGGAAAGTCCCAGCCCGATCAGGCGTTTGACGGTTTCCGGGGTGGCGGCGACACGCGTTTCGGCAGCGCGCCGTTCCTTCAGCACCGCAAGGCGCATCCATTCGTTCCTTCGCGTCGTGGGAGGCGGCGTGAGCCGCGCAGGACGGGCCGGTTTGCGGGTTCCAATGCACCCGTCGACCTTGCCACGCAAGGGGGGAAGCGACCCGCGCGCCGCCCCGGCGGCGATCCCGGATGCTGCCCGGGAACTCCCCTAGCGCCCGGCCGCCCAGGCGCCGTCGATCGGCATGGCAGCCCCGTTGATGTCGGCGGCCGGCGCGCCGCAGAGGAAGGCGATCAGCGCCGCCACGTTGTCCTCCGCGACGAAGCGCCGCGAGGGCTGGCGGATCGCGAGAAAGGCTGCCGCGGCCTCCTCGAAGCCCGTCCCGTCGCGCTGCATCTCGCCGCGCAGCCGCCGCTCGATCGCCGGGCTCAGCACCGTGCCGGGACAGACCGCGTTGCAGGTCACGCCGGTGCGCGCGACCTCCAGCGCGACCGCGCGGGTCAGCCCGATCAGCGCGGTTTTGGTGGTGACGTAGTCGACCCGGTCGACGGTCGCGAACATGCCGTAGATCGAGGCGAGGTTGACGATTCGCCCCCAGCCGCGGGCCTTCATGCCCCCGACCGTGAGCCGGATCGCATGGAATGGCGCGGACAGGTTGACCGCCAGCGCGTCGTCCCAGGCCGCCGGGTCGAACTCCTCGATCGGCGCGAAGGAGCGCACCACCGCGTTGTTCACCAGGATGTCCGGGCCGCCGAACGTCGTCGCGGTCGCCTCGACCAGCGCCGCGATCTGTGCGGGATCGCGCAGATCGGCCGGGTGATGGGCCGCACGCACGCCCAGCGCCTCGAGTTCGGCGACGCGCGCCGCGATCACCTCGGGGGGCGCGAAGCCGTTCAGCATCACGTGGCACCCCAGGCCGGCGAGCGCCTTCGCGGTCGCGAAGCCGATCCCGCCCACCGATCCGGTGATCAGCGCGCTCCTGTCCTGCAGCATGGGTCCCCTCCCCTCGTTTGGGACGGACCGTAGCAGCCTCAGTCCGGAGCGAACACGTGCGCTTCGCCCAGGACGGACAGGCCGACCTCCGTGCCGGGAGCGGGCGCGCCGAACGCGCTCTGGCGGAGGGTCAGCGGCTCCGGATGCGCAGCCAGGCGAAGCGCGAGGACGCAGAACGGGCCGTTGAACGCCACCGACACCACCTCCCCCCGCACCGCACCGGCCTCGGCGACCGCGAGCTGTTCGGGACGGAGCATGATCTCGCGCGACCCGCGCGCCTGGCTGTCGGCGACGGGGATCGTGCCCAGCGCGCATCGCGCGACCCCGTCCCCCACCGTGGCCGGCAGAATGATCGCCTCCCCCAGGAAGCGCGCGACCAGGGGAGCGCGCGGCCGGAAATAGAGCTCGCGCGGCGGCCCGGCCTGCAGCAGGCGGCCACCCGCCATCACGGCGACCTGGTCGGCGAAGGACAGCGCCTCGGCCTGGTCATGCGTGACCAGCACGGTGGTGATGCCGGCGGCGCCCAGCACGTCGGCCACCATCTGCCGCGTGCTCGCGCGCAGCGCGGTGTCGAGCGCCGAGAACGGCTCGTCCAGCAGCATCAGCCGCGGCCGGCGCGCGAGCGCCCGCGCCAGCGCCACCCGCTGCTGCTGCCCGCCCGACAACGCGTCAGGCCGACGGGCCAGCATGGCGGCATCGAGCCCGACCATCCCCGCCAGGTCGGCGATGCGCCGCATGCGATCCGGTTCCGTCCGCCTCAGGCCGAACCCGATGTTCTCGGCGACCGTCAGATGCGGGAACAGCGCCCCGTCCTGCATCACCACGCCGACGTCGCGGCGATGGGTGGGCAGGTGCTGTTCCCCGTCATGCAGCACCGTGCCGTCCAGCACGATACGACCCGCATCGGGACGGTCGAACCCGGCCACGACCCGCAGCAGCGTGGTCTTGCCCGACCCGGACGGGCCGACCACGGCGGTGCGGCTGCCCGGCGCGACGTCGAGATCGACGCCGTCGAGCGCCGTCACCGATCCCCAGCGCTTGTCCACGCCGCGCAGCACCAGGCTCACCGGCCGGCGCTCCGCCTCGACTGCGCATGGAGCAGCCACGTCATCGGGATCGACAGCAGGACCATGATCAGCGCGTAAGGGGCGGCGGCGGCATAGTCCAGTTCGCCGGTGTAGGACCAGAAGCGGGTCGCCAGCGTCTCGGTGCCGATCGGCGCCAGCATCTGCGTCGCGGTCAGCTCGTTGGTGATGCCGAGGGCGACCATCGCGAGGCCCGCGGCCGCGCCGGGTGCGGCGAGCCGCGCCGTGACCGCCCAGACCGCGCGGAGCGGCGAGCGGCCGAGACTGGCCGCCGCGTGTTCCAGCTCGACCGGCGCCTGGGCGATCCCCGCCCGCAGGCTGAGCATCGCACGGGGCAGGAACATCAGCGCGTAGGCGAGGACGATGGTGAACGTCGTCTGGTAGAGCGGGCGCAGTTCGGTGACCGCGATCGTGACCAGGGCGAGCGCGATCACGACGCCGGGCAGCGCCCCGACCACGTAGTTCCCCGCCTCCAGCACGCGCTGCAGCCGCCCCGGCGCGCGGACCGACAGCCAGGCCATGGGCGCCGAGAGGAGCGTGGCGAGCGATGCGCCCAGGATGGCGAGCATCGCGGTGCTGCCGAGCGCCGGGCCGATCTCGACGCCCTGCCAGACCCGTGCGCCCCCCGCCACCAGCCAGCGCGCGATCGTCACGAAGGGCACGCCGATTGCGGCGAGCTGCAGGAGGACGAGGAGCAGGAGGCAGATCGGCGTGAGCCGGCCGATCCGCGCGCGGGACGCCGCCCGCGCCGCCCCGGCGCCGATCCGCGCATAACGGGCCCGCCCGCGCAGCAGTGCTTCCGTCCCGAGAAGGGCGAAGGAGCAGAGCGCGAGGACGCCGGCCAGCATGTTGGCCGCGACGCCGTCGAAGCCGGACTGGAACTGGTCGAGGATGGCGGTCGTGAAGGTGTCGAACCGCAGCATGCCGTAGAGCCCATACTCCGCGAGCAGATGCAGCCCGACCAGGAGTCCGCCGCCGCAGATCGCGACCCGCAGCTGCGGGAGCACCACGCGGACGAACACGAGCACCGGCGGCAGGCCGAGGGAGGCGGCGCTGTCCTCGAGCCCGGGATCGAGACGCCGCAGCACGGCGGCGATCGGCAGATAGAGAAAGGGCGAATAGGCGATGACGGAGAGCAGCACCGCCGCGGCAAGGCCATGGAAGGACGGGAACAGGCTGACCCAGGCATAGCCGTGCAGGAAGGCCGGCACCGCCAGCGGCGCAACCGCCAGCGCCGACCACAGCCGCGCGCCGGGGATGTCGCTGCGTTCGGTCAGCCAGGCGAGCGCGAGCGCGAGCGCCGTGGTGAGCGGCAGGGTCAGCACGACCAGCAGCGTCGCGTTCCCCAGCAGCTCCCCGACCCGGGGGCGGAACACCAGGGTGGAGACGGTCTGCCAGCCCGCCCGCACCGCCATCGACGCGACGAAGGCGAGCGGCACCAGCATCAGGAGGGAGACGAGCAGCGCCGCGCCGGCCACCATGAGGCGGGACGAGGGCCGAAGGCGCGGCAATGGCATGGGGCGGGCGTATACACCCCTGCCTCGCCGCGCGGCGAGGCGGAGACCCATGCCGATCCCGCCCCCCGCGCATGCGCCCTGCGCGTCCGCCGGAAGGTTCGGCCCCGGAGTCCGTCCGGTGGGCCGGTTCCCGGCCCCGGCGAACACGCCGCTGGACCCTGCCCGGCTCGCGTTCGCTCGCCGACAGGGTTCAGCTGCCTGTCTGATCGCGTGATTCACGGCTCCGGCAAACCGCCTCCGGCGACCAGGCTCTAGAGCAGACCGGCCTGCATCATCAGTTCGGTCACCCGCTTGGAATCGAGCTTGGACGGGTCGATCGCCGGCGCCCGCAGGTCGGCGAGCGGGACCAGCTTCGGGTTCGAGGCGGCATCCACGCCGACCGCGTATTCGAAGGAATCGCCGGTGCGCAGCACGTCCTGGCCCGCCTTGCCGGTCACCCAGCGGATGAATTCCTGCGCCTCCTTCTTGTGTTTCGAGGCGGCGAGCACGCCGCCGCCGGAGGTGCTGACGAAGGCGCCCGGGTCCTGGTGACGGAAATAGTGCAGCGCGACGTTGTTGCTGTTCTCCCCGGTCTTTGCCTGATCCCCGAACCAATAGTAGTGATAGATCACTGCGCCCTGGACCTCGCCGGCGTTCACCCCCTTCATGGCGGCGCTGTTGCCGCGATAGGCCGTGGCGTTCTCCTTCATGCCCTTCAGCCAGTCGGTGGTGACCGCCTCCCCCTTCATCAGCAGCAGGGCGGCGACGATCGCCTGGAAGTCGGCGCCCGCCGGCGATGCTGCCCAGCGTCCCTTCCATTCCGGCTTGGCGAGGTCGAGCAGCGAGGACGGCAACTGATTGCCGCTCAGCTTGCGCTTGTCGTAGGCGAAGACCGTGCTCCGCGCGGCGATGCCGATCCAATGGCCGGTGGAGGGGCGGAACTGCGGGGGCACCTGCCGCAGCGTCTCCTGCGGGAGCGGCGCGAACAGGCCGGCCTGCTCGACACGCGCCATGGCCGGGGAGTTTTCCGTCAGGAACACGTCGGCCGGGGAGGACGCGCCTTCCTGCACGATCTGGTTGGCCATCGCGGTGTCGCCCCCGTTGCGGGTGACGACCTTGATGCCGGTGTCGCGCGTGAAGCCGTCCACCCACTCCTTGGCGAGACTGGCGTGCTGCGCGTTGTAGAGGGTGATCTCGGTCTCGGCGGCGCGGGCCACGAACGGGGCGGCGAGGCTGGCGGCCCCGAGCGTCGCGCCGGCCATCAGCAGCTGTCTGCGTTTCATCGGGGGGGGACCTCGCGGCAAGGCGCGGACCGGGATGGTCCGTCGCGGCGCGGGTCGGATAGCCGAGTTGCGAGCCGGTCGCAATCGCAGGAACGCGCATTGCGTGGTTTTCATCCGCCGTGCCGCCGCGCATGCCTGCTCCAGCATGCGCGGGTCGGGCGCGCGGGACGACCTGCGCGTCAGGCCGCCTTGCGGTTGACCATGCTGTGCTCGAACAGCTGCAGCATTTCCCGGCAGAAGGCCGGAAGGTCGTCCGGCTTGCGGGAGGTCACAAGGCGCCCGTCCACGATCACCTCCTGGTCCTGCCAGTGGGCGCCGGCATTCGACAGGTCGGTGCGCAGCGACGGCCATGAGGTCATGGCCTTCCCGCGGACGCCGTCCGCCTCGATGAGCGTCCAGGGGCCATGGCAGATCGCGGCGATCGGCTTGTCGTTCTGCACGAAGTGGCGGACGAAGGCGACGGCCTGCGGCATCGTGCGCAGCGTGTCGGGGTTGGCGACGCCGCCCGGCAGGACCAGCGCGTCGAACGACTCGGGCTTCGCCTTCGCGAGGTCCATGTCGGACGGCAGCTTGTCGCCCTTCTCGTGGTGGTTCATGCCCTGGATCTGGCCGCCACCGGGAGCGACGACCACGACGTCTGCGCCCGCGCCCTTCAGCGCCTTCACCGGTTCGGTCAGCTCGACCTGCTCGAACCCGTCGGTGGCGAGCACGGCGATCTTGCGGCCATTGAACTGAGCCATGTGGTCTCCTGTCACTGTCTGAGGTGGCGGTTCAACGGGGGCGGCCGGTCCGGGTTGCGGTGCAGCAGCCGGTGCGCCTGTCGCGACTGCGCGCGCGTCCGCGCCGCCTTGCGGTCCGGCGCGGGCTTGCCCAGCATGCGCCCACGGCAACGGGAGGGGCGAGGATGCTGGCGGGCGAGGCGGTGGTGGCGATCTGGAACGGGATCGCGCCCGAGATGCGGGACTCGTTCTACGACTGGCACGTAAACGAGCACATGCCCGAACGGGTCGGCATCCCGGGATTCCGCCGTGGCCGGCGCTACGTGGCGGCCGACGAGGCGACCCATCCCGAGTTCTTCACGCTGTACGAGGTGGAGGCGATGCCGGTCCTGCAGGGCCAGGACTACGCCAACCGGCTGAACGATCCGACGCCGGGGACGCGGGCCAACACCTCGCAGTTCCAGGACACGTTCCGCGCGCTGTCCCGCGTGCTGGTGAGCCACGGTCCGGGCATGGGCGGCGCGCTGCTGACGGTGCGGTTCGACTGCGACGCGCAGCATCTGCCGGCGGTCCGCGCGCTGGTGCGCGCGGCGGCCGAGGCGCGGCGGGTGACGGGGGCGCATCTCTGCCAGGGCGACGCGGCGGCCTCGGCCGTACGGACGGCCGAGACGCGGGGACGCAGCGACGTGCAGACCCCGCCCTCATGCTTCGTGCTGGTCGAGGCGACGGATCCCGCGGCGCTGGAGCACATCCTGCTCGACCGCGGCCTGGCCGGCGCCGGCGCGGAGGGTCCGTTCGTGCGGGGGATCTACCGGCTCGAATACGTGCGGATGAAGACCGGGTTCGCCGGGTAAGGGGCGACGGGGGGGGCCGTGTCATGGTTGGCGGTCGCCGCCCCTCCGTGTCATGGCCGGCGAAGGCCGGCCATCCATGACTTCGCGCGCCCCATCTGAGACAAGAGACGCAACGAGCACTCGCAGGATACCGGGACCCATGAGGTCGTAGATGGCCGCCCCCCAGCGGCCATGACACTGGGGGGCCGCCCTATGGCGGCCATCACACTGGATCAGCCCGCGGCGGCGCGGCGAGTGGGGCGCGCAGCGGCGGCGGCCGATTTCGCGCGGGACCCCTTCCCCGCCGCCTTGCCGCCGGCTTTGGTTCCGCCCTTCGCGGCACCGCCTGCCTTCGACCCGGATTTCGCACCCGCCTTCGCCGGTGCAGCCCCCTTCGCCGCGGCCATGCGAGGAGCGGGCGCGGCCTCGCCTTCCGCGGCCGCGGCGCCATTCCCGGCGGCCTTGCCTTTCGCGCCGCCCTTGCGTCGACCGGCCGCGCCCTTGGGCTTCAGCGTCTTGCCCTTCTCGGAGAGCAGCGCCACCGCCTCCTCGAGCGTGACGTCCTCCATCATGACGCCGCGCGGCAGGTTGGCGACCGTGTTGCCGTGCTGGATGTAGGGCCCGAACCGGCCCTTGCGCACCGAGACCGGCTCCTTGTCGCCGGGATGCGCGCCCAGGTTCCGGACGCTCGCGAGCTTCTTCGCCAGCAGGTCGACCGCGCGGTTCAGCCCCAGCGACAGCACGTCGTCGTCGCGGTCGAGCGAGCCGAACACCGCGCCCATCCGCACATAGGGGCCGAACCGGCCGATCCCGGCCTCGATCGGCTCCTTCGCCTCCGGGTGGATGCCGACGAGGCGCGGCAGGGAGAGCAGGCCCAGCGCCTGGTCGAGCGTGATCTGCTCCCCATCGAGGCCGCGCGGCAGGGAGGTGCGCTTGGGCTTCGGCGCCTTCTTTCCAGTCGCCTCCGCCGCTTCGCCCTGCTGCACGTAGAGCCCGTACGGGCCGCGGCGGACGGTGACCTCCTCCCCGGTCTCGGGATGGTGGCCGAGGGAGCGCATGCCCTCCTTCAAGGTCGCGCCCTGCTCGTCGTTGGAGTCGATCGCGAGGCGGCGGGTGTACTGGCAGGCCGGATAGTTGGAGCAGCCGATGAAGCTGCCGTAGCGGCCGAGCTTGAGGCCGAGACGGCCGGTGCCGCAGGCCTGGCACTGGCGGGGGTCGGTGCCGTCCTCGCGGGCCGGGAAGAAATGCGGGCCGAGATCCTGGTCGAGCGCCGCGATGACGTCGCTGATCTTGAGGTCGCGGGTCTGCTCGACGGCCTTGGAGAACTCGTCCCAGAAATTATGCATCACCGACCGCCAGTCGAGCTGGCCGGCGGAGATCTCGTCGAGCTTCTCCTCGAGCGCCGCGGTGAAGCCGGTATCGACGTAGTGCTCGAAGAAGCTGACCAGGAAGGCGGTGACGAGGCGGCCGCGGTCTTCGGGGATGAAGCGCCGCTTCTCCAGCTTCACGTAGTTGCGGTCCTGCAGGACCGACAGGATCGACGCGTAGGTGGAGGGCCGGCCGATGCCGAGCTCCTCCAGCTTCTTGACCAGGCTCGCTTCCGAGTAGCGGGGCGGCGGCTGGGTGAAGTGCTGGCTGGCCGCGACGTCGCCCCGTTTCAGCGGGTCGCGCTCCGCCATCGGCGGCAGCATGCGGTTGTCGTCGTCATGCTGGCCCTCGGGCGTGTCGTCGGTGTCCTCGCGGTAGAGCTTGAGGAACCCGTCGAAGGCGACGATGGAGCCGGTGGCGCGCAGCTTCTGGCCGCGCCCGTCGGTGACCTCCACCGAGACCTGGTCGAGTTCGGCCGACTGCATCTGGGAGGCGACGGCGCGTTTCCAGATCAGCTCGTAGAGGCGCCGCTGGTCGTGGTTCAGGCCCCGCGCCACGCTGTCCGGCGTGCGGGCGACGTCGGTGGGGCGGATCGCCTCGTGGGCTTCCTGCGCGTTCTTCGCGCGGCTCTGGTATTCGCGCGGCGCGGCGGGGAGGTAGTCCGGCCCGTAGCTGTCCTTGACGTGGTCGCGGATCGAGAAGATCGCCTCGCGCGCCATCTGCACGCCATCGGTCCGCATATAGGTGATCAGGCCGGTGGTCTCGCCGTCGATCTCCACGCCTTCGTAGAGTTGCTGGGCGAGGCGCATAGTCTGCTGCGCGCCGAAGCCCAGCTTGCGGGAGGCTTCCTGCTGCAGGGTGGAGGTGGTGAAGGGCGGCGGCGGGTTGCGCTTGACGCGCTTGCGTTCGACGGAACCGACGGTGAACGTGCCGCCCTCGACGGCGGCCTTGGCCGCGAGCGCGGCCGCCTCGTTCGCGAGGTCGAACTGGTCGAGCCGCTTGCCGTTCAGATGGGTGAGCCGCGCGGTGAACGGCGCGCCGGCGGGGGTCGTGAACAGCGCCTCGATCGTCCAGTATTCGCGGGCGCGGAAGACCTCGATCTCCGCCTCGCGCTCACAGATCAGGCGCAGCGCGACCGACTGCACGCGGCCGGCGGAGCGGCTGCCGGGCAGCTTGCGCCACAGCACGGGCGAGAGGGTGAAGCCCACCAGATAATCGAGTGCGCGGCGCGCCAGGTACGCCTCGATCAGCGGCTGGTCGAGCTCGCGCGGGTGGGCGATGGCGTGCCGGATGGCGTTGCGGGTGATCTCGTTGAAGGTGATGCGGCGGACCTCGACGCCCTTCAGCGCCTTCTTGTCGGCCAGCATGTTCTGCACATGCCAGGAGATCGCCTCGCCCTCCCGATCCGGGTCGGTGGCGAGGTACAGGGTCTTGGCGCCTTTCAGCGCCTTGGCGATGGCGCCGACCTGCTTTTCGCCCCGGGAGTCGGATTCCCAGTCCATGGCGAAGTCCTGCTCCGGCCGGACGCTGCCGTCCTTCGGGGGCAGGTCGCGGACGTGGCCGAAGCTCGCCAGGACCGTGTAGCCGCTGCCGAGGTAGCGGTTGATGGTCTTGGCCTTGGCGGGCGATTCGACGACGACGACGTCTGTCATGACAATCCGAATGGTCCTAATGGGCGGCCGGCAGCAGCATGACCCGTCCTCCCGGCAGCGCTTCGAGCGCACCCGCGAGCTCCAGGTCGAGCAGCACCGCTGCCACGGCGGACGGTGACAACTGGCAGCGCCGCACCAGATCGTCAACCGCCACGGGGTCGGCAGACAACAGGGCGCGCACGGTTTCGTGGGCGGAGTCCGGGACCTCGGGGGCGGTCGGCAGCAGCGGCAGCGTGGGGTCGGGCGGCACTTCGGGGCGTGCCGCGCCCGCGTCGCACGGCCCCGCCAGCCGGGGCAGCGCGGACAGCACGTCCTCGGCGGTTTCCACCAGAACCGCGCCGTCGCGCAGCAGGGCATTGCCGCCATGGGCCCGCGGGTCGAGCGGGGAGCCGGGGACGGCAAACACCTCCCGCCCCGCCTCCTGCGCCCGCCGCGCGGTGATCAGGCTGCCGGAGCGCAGCGCCGCCTCGACCACCACCACCCCCAGGGCGAGGCCGGCGATGATCCGGTTGCGTCGCGGGAAGTGGCGGGCCTGGGGCGTGGTGCCCAGCGGCGCCTCGGCAACGACGGCGCCGGCCGCCGCGATGCGGTCCTGCAGGGCCGCGTTGGTCTCGGGGTAGGGCCGGTCGAGGCCACCCGCGACGATGGCCACGGTGCGGCCCGTCTCCAGCGCGCCGAGATGGGCAGCGGTGTCGATGCCGCGGGCCAGGCCCGAGATCACCACGAGCCGCGGCGCGAGGTCGCGGGCCAGGGCTTCGGCAATGGTGCGCCCGTTGCTGGAGGCGTTGCGTCCGCCGACGATCGCGATCGCAGGAACGGCGAGCGCCGCGGGGTCGCCCAGCACGGACAGGCAGGCGGGCGCGTCATCGAGCTGCGCCAGCAGCGGCGGATAGTCGGGGTCGCCCAGGAACAGCAACCGCGCGCCGATCCGGTCGAGCGCGGCGCACTCGGCCTCGATGGCTTCCGGCGGCGGGATCACCAGCGCCTGCGCGCGCCCGCCGGCTCGGGCGAGGCGCGGCACGGCCTCCAGCGCGTCGGCGGCACTGCCGAAACGGCCAAGCAGGCGGCGGTAGGTGATGGGGCCCACACCCTCGGTGCGGGCGAGGCGGAGTCGGGCGATCGTGTCGGCAGCGGGCCGGGATCGGCGGGTCCAGGGGCGCATGGCTCATCCTGTGGTGCCGCCGGCCGGGGCGCCGACGGGCCGCCCTACGCTTCCTGCGGGCCCTTCTGGCCGATCCGGGGTTCGGTGCCGGCGAGCAGGCGGCGGATGTTGGCGTGGTGGCGGACATACACCAGCACAGCAATCGCCAATGCGAGCTTAACGGTGTCCGCATCGGCGAGCGCCCAGGCGAGCAGCGGCGCGGCCGCGAAGGAAATCAGCGCGGCGAGCGAGGACAGCCGTACGAGCTTCGCGACCACCAGCCAGACCGCGCCGGCGGCGAGGCCGACGGGCCAGGCGGCGGCGATCAGCACGCCGTAGCCGGTCGCCACTCCCTTGCCGCCCTTGAATCCCAGCCAGACCGGGAAGAGGTGGCCGATCACCGCGCCGAACCCCGCGAACAGCGCGGCTTCATGCCCGGCGAGCGCGCCTCCGATCAGCACCGCGGCCGCGCCTTTCAACGCGTCCAGCAGGAGCGTCGCCGCGGCCAGGCTCTTGCGTCCCGTCCGCAGCACGTTGGTTGCCCCGATATTACCGGATCCGATGGCGCGAATGTCCCCGAGGCCGGCCGCGCGCGTGAGCAGCAGGCCGAACGGGATGGCGCCGAGGAGGTAGCCGAGGAGGACATAGGCGATCGCGGGCATGGTGGGTCTCGTCTGGCTCCGAGCGGTGGGCGGGGGCGCCCCTCAGTGTCATGGTCGGCGGCGGGCGCCCTGAGTGTCGGCGCCCTCAGTGTGTCGGCGCCCTCAGTGTGTCGGCGCCCTCAGTGTGTCGGCGCCCTCAGTGTGTCGGCGCCCTCAGTGTGTCGGCGCCCTCAGTGTGTCGGCGCCCTCAGTGTCATGGTCGCCGAAGGGCGACCATCCACGACTTCGTGCCGCACCGGAAGTCGTGGCTGGCCGCCCTTCGGTGGCCATGACACGGGGGCACCGCCCGCGCCGGCCATGACATGGGCGGCACCGCCCGCGCCGACGATGAGGGGGACGCCCACGACACGGAGGCACGACCGCCACCGCCCCGCACGACCGCACCGCACGACGCCCCCCTGGTCGGCACCGTTATTGGTGGCCACCTGAGAGTCTGTCCAGCTACCACAGCCTGGCCCAGCCATTCCCGGCGCCACGCGCGCCAACAGGTCCGGAGTCCGCATGCTCGACGCGCAGAACGCCCCAGCCGCCCCGACGCCCGTGAAGCTGGCGGAGTATCGCCCGCCCGCCTTCCTGGTGGACCATGTCGATCTCGCGTTCGACCTCGATCCGCACGCCACCCGGGTCGTCTCCCGCCTCGCGCTGCGCCGCAATCCCGACGGCGATCCCGGCCCGCTGCACCTCGACGGCGAGGCCCTCACCCTGGTCCGCATCGCCCTCGACGGCACCCCGCTCACCCCGGCGCAGTACCGGCTCGTCCCCGACGGCCTCGTGCTCGACACGCTGCCCGACAGCGCGACCCTGGAGATCGAGACCCGCATCGATCCCGCGGCGAACAGTGAGCTCAGCGGCCTCTATGTCTCCGGCGGCAGCTACTTCACCCAGTGCGAGGCGCAAGGCTTCCGCCGCATCACCTACTTCCCGGACCGGCCCGACGTCATGTCGCGCTACACGGTCACCATCACCGCCGACGCCGCCAGCGTCCCGGTGATGCTCTCCAACGGCAATCCCGGTTCGGTTGAGTCCCTCCCCGACGGCCGCCACCGCGTCGTCTGGACCGACCCGCATCCGAAGCCGCCCTACCTGTTCGCGCTGGTGGCCGGTGACCTCGTCTCCGTGCATGACGGGTTCACCACACGCTCCGGCCGCGAGGTCGCCCTCGGCATCTATGTCCGCCGCGGCGACGAGGACCGCTGCGCCCATGCGATGAAGTCGCTGAAGGCCTCCATGAGCTGGGACGAGGAGGTGTTCGGCCTCGAATACGACCTCGACGTATTCAACATCGCCGCCGTCTCCGACTTCAACATGGGCGCGATGGAGAACAAGGGCCTCAACGTCTTCAACACCAAATACGTGCTCGCGCGCCCCGAGACCGCGACGGACGGCGATTATGAGGGCATCGAGTCGGTCATCGCGCACGAGTATTTCCACAACTGGACCGGCAACCGCGTCACCTGCCGCGACTGGTTCCAGCTCTCGCTCAAGGAAGGGCTCACGGTCTACCGCGACCAGGAGTTCTCGGCCGACCAGGGCAGCCGCGCGGTCAAGCGCATCGGCGACGTGCGCGTGCTGCGTGCCGCCCAGTTCCGCGAGGACGCCGGTCCCCTCGCCCACCCGGTTCAGCCCGCGAGCTATCTCGCGATCGACAATTTCTACACGGCCACCGTCTACAACAAGGGCGCCGAGGTCATCCGCATGATGGCCACCATCATCGGACGCGACGCCTTCCGCCGCGGCATGGATCTCTATTTCCAGCGGCACGACAACCAGGCCGTCACGATCGACGATTTCGTGGCCGCGATGCAGGACGCGTCCGGCACCGACCTCTCGCGCTTCAAGGCCTGGTATCACCAGGCCGGCACGCCGGAACTCACCGTCTCCGACGAGTACGACGCCGACGCCAAGCGCTACACGCTCACCATCGCGCAGCACACGCCGCCCACCCCCGGCCAGCCGGACAAGCAGCCGCTCGTGGTGCCGGTCGCCATGGGCCTGCTCGACGGCAACGGGCAGGAGCTGCCGACCCGGCTCGCCGACGAGACCATGGCGCAGCCCGGCACCCGCGTGCTGCTGGCCGACGCCGCCGAGAGCCGCTTCGTGTTCGAGGATGTGGCGAGCCCGCCGACCCCCTCCCTGCTGCGCGGCTTCTCGGCCCCGGTGAAGCTCGCCGGTCTCGCCCAGGACCGGCTGCGCTTCCTCGCCGCGCACGACACCGACCCGTTCGTGCGCTGGGACTCCGGCCAGCAATACGCGACGCACGCCCTGCTGGGCATGGTCGCCGCCCTCGCCCGCGGGGAGAGCCCGGATGTCGACCCGGCGCTGGTGGAGATGGCGGCAGCGACGCTCGACACCGCCGACCGGGACCCGGCCTTCGCCGCCGAGGCGCTGGTGCTGCCGACCGAGGGCCTGCTCGCCGACCAGATGGACGTGGCCGATATCGACGGGATCCATGCCGCGCGCGACCAGGCACGGCTCGCCATCGCCGCGGCGCTGCGCGACCGCTTCCGCGCCACCTACGAGCGGATGACCGATGCCGGCCCCTATCAGGTCGACGGCGCGTCCATCGGCCGCCGCGCGCTGCGCAACACCTGCCTCGCCTATCTCACGGCCGGCGGCGACCCGGACGGGATACGCCGCGCCAAGGCGCAGTTCGATGCGGGTGCCAACATGACCGACGTGCTCGCAGCTCTGGCGGTGCTGTCGGCCGTGGACTGCCCCGAACGCGCGGACGCGCTGGCCGCCTTCCATGCCAGGTGGCAACAGGACCCGCTGGTGCTCGACAAGTGGTTCGCGATCCAGGCCACCTCGCCCCTCCCCGACACGCTGCGCGCCGTGCAGGCGCTCGCCACCCATCCCGATTTCGACCTGCGCAACCCGAACCGCGTGCGCAGCCTCGTCGGCAGCTTCGCCAGCGGCAACCAGGTACGCTTCCATGATCCGTCGGGCGCCGGCTACCGGTTCCTGGCCGACACCGTGATCGCGCTCGACCCGATGAACCCCCAGGTCGCCGCCCGCATCATCGCGCCGCTCGGCCAGTGGCGCCGCGTCGCGCCCGCGCGCCAGGCGCTGATGCGCGCGGAACTCGAACGCGTTCTGGCGCAACCCGGGCTCAGCAAGAACACGTTCGAGATGGCATCGCGGAGCCTCGGCTGATGGCGGCCGTCGGCTGCCTGCTGCCCTTCGTGCTGCTGGGACTCGGCGCCGTGATCGGCGCCGCGGCCGGCGGCACGATCGGGGCGTATTGGGGCTGCGGCATCGGCCTCGCCATCGGCCTGCTTGCGATGGCGTTCGGCGTGCGCGTGCTGGAGCGGATCCGCACGGCGCGCGAGTAGGGGCAGCCTTGTCCTCACCAATGCAGCCGCCCCGCACGCTTGCAGTCGCATCAAACCGGAGAGAGATGAAAGTTGCCGCATGCGATCGAGGATGACGCACAAAGGAAGTGCACGATGACAGCAACATCCAAGGGCCGTTTGCACCGGGAAATCCTGGAAATGGCGACCGTCCAACGCCGGCTCGGCATCATTGATGAATCCAGCTATCGCGAGATTGCGCTGCGACAGATCCGCACGAGAGATCGTCCGACCAGCGGACTGATGACAGGTGACGAAGTCGCGATGCCGCAAGACGCATCTGAGCCAAGGCGCCATCAAGCGACGTCCAAACATGAGCACGCGGTACATTGCCCAACGGAGCGCGACGAAATCGAGCCTGCGGGCCATCGCTCCCGCTCCTGAACGTCGTGCGCCGCCACGGACTGAAGGGCTGCCTTAGCTCCGGAGCGCTGCAGAAAAGGTTCGCAAGGACCTGGGCTGAAAAAATCCTGGTCCAAGCAAATGATACCATCGCGTCTGTTCACTGGGTAATCTAAGTTTCCGTTGAGCAAGCGTGAGGCGGATTTCAATGGCCAGAGGACGCTGGCTGATCAGGGGCTATGACGGCGTAGTCCCAACGTTTGAGCGCGGTATTTCCGGCTCTCTGAGCGAAAGCGAGGTGACTGCGTTGCTTCAGCGATTAGTCGCGAGACATCTGACCGAAGATGAGATCGTAGACGCTTCTCTACGGCGGAATTTCGCGGGATATGCGGCTCATCTTGAGCCACGACGCTCTACGACGGGTAAGTTCGCTGTAACGATCGAGGTAGGCGACCACGTCAACTACATCGCTGCTTTCGAAGACTTCTCTGATACTTAAGGATCTCCCAGGCAAGAAGTGTGAAGAGAGAGCCGGCCCGAAGACTGCAGACCCGGCATTTCGACCTGACGCACTATGGGGTTCTTCCCCGTGATGTTGTCTTAATGACGAGCTGCTCTTCGAGCAGGCACAGGCGAACTTCGCGTGCTTCCGCTAGGCATCATACGGGCAGGCAAAACCTCGACTAGGATAGGTGATCGCGCCGTCGATCCGGCGGCTGGGACAAACAGCCATGCGGTCTCTTGCGCCGTCATCCATTGGCTCCGACACAAGGGAGAGAACGAAAACGGGAGAGAACGCCGATGGCACAGAGCGACCGGTTCGCCGGCCAGGTGAACGAGGCCTGGCTCGCACAGCATGACGAAGCGATCCTCGAGCCCGATCGCCCGATCGTCGATCCGCACCACCACCTCTGGGTGCGCGACGGCAACACCTACCTGCTGCCGGAGCTGCTCGCCGACCTTCGCAGCGGACATGCGATCCGTGCGACGGTGTTCGAGGAGTGCCACTCCATGTACCGCGCCGACGGACCGGAGGAGGAGCGGTCCCTGGGCGAGACGGAATTCGTCACCGGCTTCGCGGCCATGGCCGAGAGCGGCACGTTCGGGCCGACACGGTTCTGCGCCCGGATGGTCGGCCGCGTCGACCTGGGTCTCGGCGATCGCGCGCAGCCGCTGCTCGAGCGACATGTCACGGCGAGCGGCGGGCGCTTCGCCGCGGTCCGCTTCTCCACCGCCTGGGACGCGTCGGACCGCATCCACAAGGTCGTCCCCACCCCGCATCTGCTGCGCGACGGGCAGGTACGCGCCGGCCTCGCCTGCCTCGCGCGGCTGGGCCTGGCCTTCGATGCCTGGGTCTATCACCCGCAGATCCCGGAGGTGACGGAGCTCGCCGCGGCGATGCCCGACCTGCGGATCGTGCTGAACCATGTCGGCAGCCCGATCCTGGGCGGCCCCTATGCCGCGCGGCGGGCGGAGGTGTTCGCCGAATGGCGCGCCAGCATGGCGGAGCTGGCGCGGCAACCGAACGTGACGGTCAAGCTGGGCGCGCTGCCCATCCGCCTGCCCGGCGATGGGCCGAAGCGCGAGGCGCCGCCCGGTTCGGAAGAAGTCGCCACCGCCTGGCGCCCCTGGATCGAGACCTGCGTCACCCTGTTCGGCGCCGAGCGGTGCATGTTCGAGAGCAACTTCCCGGTGCAGAAGCGTTGGTGCAGCTACGCCGTCGTGTGGAACGCGTTCAAGCGGCTCGCCGCCGGTGCGTCGGAGGCGGAGAAGCACGCGCTGTTCGACGGCACCGCGAGCCGGGTCTACCGCGTGCCCTGACCATCGTCGGCGGAGCCCTGGATCAGGCGCTCCGCCCTCTGCGCCGGCGGTCGTGCGGCGCGGACCGGCGTGGCAGCATGGCCGCCTGCGCCGCAAGCCGCCGCCGGAGCCCGACGACCACCGGACCGGCGACCACCAGCGGGGCGCAGCCCTCGGCCTCTCGCCGGCGCATCGCCGTATCCCGGTCGCCGAAATCGGGATGCAGGCGCTGCACCACCCCGCCATCGAACGCCGTCCGGTCGCTCGCCTCCAGATAGGTCTCCACCGGCAGCCCCTCCGCGCGGATCACGTCGTGGCGGTCGAGTTCCACATGGTAGTAGGTCACCGCAGACACCAAGGTCCGGCTGATGCTGGTCCCATTGACCAGGTGCTTCACCGGGACCAGCACGCCGTCGACATGGATCGCGTGGTCCGGCGAGAGATACAGGTCGCGCCGCGGCAGCCCCTCCCCGAACGCACCGGCGGCGATGCGCACCGGGCGGACGCGCGCAGGGTCCGGATGCGCGGCGCAGGCGACGTGACGGCGGCCGATCCAGCGGATTCGACGCATGCGGCCATCCAGGCAGGTGGGCAGCGCGTCGCCGACCCGCAGCGCCTCCACGGCGACGGGACCGCGATCGGTGTCGATCCGCGTGCCGGCTGCGAAGCATTCCAGCGGCTGCAGCAGCACCTCGCCGTCCTGCAGGTCGAACATCACGTCGTACTGGTCGAACAGATTGATGCCCGGATTGACCCGCAGCGTGCCGGGGATCGACGTACTCTGGATCGCGAGGCTGTTGCCGCCGCCCGGCAAGGTGCCGGGACTGGTCACGTAGCTCATCAGCGGCACGACCGTCCCGCCGACCGTGGTGCCGAACAGCTCATAGCCGATCCCGTCCTGCAGCACGTTCGAGGTGCCTTGCAGGAACGCGCCGAGATCGGGCGTGCCGCCGGGGTTGTAGATGATGTTGTTCGGCCCGCCGCCCGTGTCGATCACGGTCGGCACCGCGAAGGTCGTCGCGGTCGTGCCGCTGTCCAGCGTGATGGCGGTGTTGCCGACCTGCGCCTTGCCCGCGCCCATGACCGATGTCGTGTTGCCGTCGGGGTTCGGCAGCAAGGTCCCGGTCGCGGCCATCGGCAGGACGATCGTGCGCGCATCCGCCTTCCAGACGGCGATCACCGTCGGATCGAGCCCGATCGTCAGCGTCCCCACCGTCGCGGTGGCGCCGCCCGACTGGATGATGAACCCGTTTTCCAGCCCCTCGCCGATCGGCACCTGCGCCAGCACCGTCGCGAGCTCGTTCGAGCCGTAGAGCCCCGCGCTGAAATTGCCGTAGGAGCTGTCGGCCGCGATCGGCGCGCCGCCCTGCGCCACTGCCGCCGCCCAGTCGTCGAACCCGTAGCTCGTGCCGTGCGCCACGATGGAGACGATCTGCGCGACGTTCACGTTCGCCGCGCCGGCCAGCACGGTGCCGGCAGCATCGCCGAGGGACACGCTGGTCGAGACCGGCACGTAGTCGTAGGTCGTGCCGTTGGCGAAGGTGAAGGACTCGGTGCTGGACGGCGAAACCGGCGTGTCGTGCCCCGGCCACCACGCGCCATAGGTCGCGAACATGTTGGGGGAGCCGGAATCGAGCAGGTACGGCTCCAGCGGCCCGCCGTTCAGCGCGGCGTAGATCATCAGGTTGGTGGAGCCCTGCAGGTGGTAGAGCGGCACCACGTAGGGCTGGCTGCTCGCGACGTACCCCACCATCGTCCCGCCCGCGCCGTCGGCGAAGCTGCGGAACGTGCCCGCATAGGTGTGGTCGAGCGTGATCGAAACGCTGCTCGTCCCGTTCGAGACCATGAGCGAGGTGCCCGCGACCGTCACGGTTCCGCCGTTGATCCCGGCCACGTCGATGAAGTCGTTCGACTGCAGCCCCGACAGGGTTTCGACCGGCACGACGCCCGCATCGAGCCGCAGCATCGCGGCCGCGCCGCCGAACGCGATCGGGCCGGTGCCGCCCGCCGCGGCGGCGCCCAGTTCCAGCGTCGCGCCCGCACCGATGACGATCCCGCCGCCGTTGGCGTTCGCGGCGGTCAGGTCCACCGCGCCGCTGCCGATCGTCAGCCGCCCGGCGCCGCTCAGGCTGCCCGTCAACGCGACCGTGCCGGCGGCCATGATCGTGGTCGCGTCCGCCAGCGCGATCGGGTAGCTCGCGGCGAAGCCGGAGGGCAGCGTGACCGAGCCCTGCCAGGAGATCGTCGGGTCGAGGAACGCGCCGGTCACCCCCGGATCGGCATTGAGCTGCAGGCCGACATAGCCGTTCGTCGCGTCGTAGAGGTAGTTGAACCCGTTCAGCGCGTTGCGGCCGGTGTTGAAGAACGTGGTCTGGTCCACGTTCTCGCTGAAATCCTGGTTGCCCGGCTGGATCGCCGACCAGGTGACGGTCTGCGGCACCATCGGCGAGGTCCCGCCGACGCTGAACCCGTACCCCACCTTGAAGAACGAGTTCAGCAGGTTCACCACCAGCGTGCCGCTCTCGAGAAGCGTGCTCGAACTGGGAGTGGCCGGCATGGGCGGTGACGGCAGGCTCAGCAGCGCGTTGCCGATGCCGAGGTCGAGCACCGCCTGCCCGGTCGCGAAGGTCGTGCCGTTCAGCACCACGCTGCCGGTGGCGACCTGCCAGTCCGGCGGGCTGGCGACCACCTGCGCGAACGGCGTCGGGATCAGCTTCTGGTAGGCGAAGGCGCTCTGCCCGTCATCGGCGGTCGGCGCCGTGTTCGCCGCGGTGAGACCGAGTTGAATGCCGGTTTGCGTCAGGACGTAGCCCGCGACCATGTCGCCCGTCGTCATCTGCGACAGGTTCAGGAACGGATTGTAGTTCTGGTTGTAACTGTCGTTCTCGGGCAGGTCGCCGTCGCCCGTGCGATCGAAGCCGATGCCGAAATTCAGGAAGCTGTCACCGGCTTGCGGTACAATCGTCTGCGGTTCGGTGCGCGTCCCGTTCGGCCAGTTTCCGGCCAGCTCCACGATCTGCTGCACGATCAGCACGGGGATCGTCGCGCTCGCCGCCACGGTGCCGGTGTTGGTCCCCTGCGCGTCCGGGAACTCCACCGTCATCATGTGCCAATAGCCTTGGATCTGCCGACCGCTGCTCCAGTAGAACACGTAGCCGGAGGGATCGTCCGGCCCCTGCGTGATGTCGGGCACCGAGGCCTGCGGGATCGACGCTCCGCGCGAGCCGGTGTCGAGCGGCGCGGAGAAAACCGTGCCGTTCAGGGCAACCCGGATCCGTGGATCGCTCGCGGTCGGCGAGCCGAAGGAACTCTCGCTGTAGGGCAGGTAATACGATTCGTCGGCGCCGTCGTACAACGTCCAGGTGGGACTCGACCCGCTCATTCGTTCCCCCGCGCGATCTCCGCTCCGATCGGGGGAGCGTAGTCCAGATCGGCATGCGAAGGAATGCAGGTCGGAACGTTCCGCGCGGATCGGGGCGTACGCCCCGGTCCAGCCGCCTCGGCCAGCCCCGCGGCGACGGGTGCCCTTGGATCCGGGCGCGGGCGCGGGGCTATGCGCTCAGTTGCCGCCCTGCACGTAGCCGCGGGCGAACATGCTGTAGACGTCGACCGAGGAGCGCTCGCCGCTGGCGAACACCTGCCCCTGCTCCGCACGCCAATGCCGCGGGGCGGGCTGATGCCGCGTGTGCCGCACGGCATGCGGGCGCGCGGCAGGCGCTTCCGCCACCGGGGCCTCGGGCGAGTCCGGCGCGAGGGACGCGAGCGTCGGCTGCAGGCCCTGCGGATCCGCCCCGGCGACCGCGGCGGCATCGGGATCGGCCGCATTCGGCGGCACCCCGCCCGACGCCATGTCCGGCGTGGCGGCTGGGTCGGCGGAGGCCCCGGCGACACCCGGAAGCGCGGGTCCGGTCGTCACCACGCGCGCGGGATCGGACGAGGCGTGGGCGGCGTCCGCCTGGGATGCCGCGCCGGTGGTCACCGGGTCCAGCATGGCCCAGGCTGCGACCCGCGGCGCGTCGTCCGCCGGCGGGACGCTCCGCGCCTGCATGGCCGCGAAGATCAGCGCGATTCCGGCAGTGGTCGCGAATCCGGCCGCCACGTAGCGCATCATCGGCGTCCGCCCGGCCGCCTGAGCGGGGATCGACGCCGCGTCGCTCCGGACCTGAGGCTCCAGGCAGGCGACGAGATCGTGCTCTCCCCAGACCTCGGCATAGTCACCCCGCTTCAGGAGCTCGCGCACCGCGGCGACCGCTGCCTCGTCCGTCGGCTTGCACATCCAGGTGGAGGATGGCAGCGCGGTGCGCCGGCTGCTCCTGATGACGCGATAGAGTGGCATCCCCCGCCCTCGCCGTTGTCCCGCGCCAATATAGGCCCGGTGACTCCGCAACGGCTTGCCGCACCGCAAAATTAAGGTGTGCGCTGTCAGGGTTGTGATCGGGGGCCGCGTGTACGGTGCGCATATGGAACGGACCGTAGGGTTCGGCACCCGGCGCAGCGCCGCGCGTGACGCGGCCCCGGGACGGAGCCGCATGCGAAAGTGTCTTGGCTGGAGGGGATGGTGGGTGCGACAGGGATTGAACCTGTGACCCCCGCCGTGTGAAGGCGATGCTCTCCCGCTGAGCTACGCACCCATCCCGTAAGGGCCGGCTTGATAGAGGCGGGGCAGCGGAACTGTCAAGCGGTGGTCTTCCGCGTGGCGGGGTGCCAAGGTCCGCCGCCTCAGGCACGACGACCAGGGGCCTCCGGCCAGGCGATGCCAGGGAAGGATTGCGGATGACTGCGGAGCGACTGCGTATCGGCGTGGCCGGGGCCGGCCATTTCGGCCGCTACCATGCGTTGAAGGTGGCGGCCTCCGGCCGCGCGCGGCTGGTCGGCGTGTACGACCCCGACACCGAACGGGCGAAGACCGTCGGGTGGGAGGCCGGCGCTCCCGCGCTCGACTTCCCCGCCCTGCTCGAGGGCATCGACGCCCTGGTCGTCGCCGCCCCGGCCGAGGCGCACCACGCCCTCGCCGCGGCTGCACTCCGCGCCGGCAAGCACGTCCTGGTCGAGAAGCCGATCGCAGCGACGCTCGCCGAGGCCGATGAGCTCGCGGCACTCGCCGTGGAGCGCGGCCTCGTGCTGCAGGTCGGCCATCTCGAGCGCTTCTCCGCCGCCTATCGCGCGCTCGAGGGCCGCGCGGGCGCGCCGCTCTACATCGAGGCCGCGCGCATCGCGCCGTTCAAGCCGCGCGGGACGGACGTGTCCGTCATCCTCGACCTGATGATCCACGACCTCGACCTCGTGCTCGCGCTGGTCGCGAGCCCGATCGAGAGCGTGGATGCGGTCGGCGCCGCCGTCGCGAGCCTGCACGAGGATATCGCCAACGCGCGCATCCGCTTCGCCAACGGCGCCGTCGCGACGATCACGGCGAGCCGCGTGTCGCCGCGGATCGAGCGGCGGATGCGCATCTTCGCGCAGGACGCCTACCTCACCGTCGATTTCGCCGCCCGCAAGCTGACCGTGGTCGCGCGCGGCCAGGGCCAGCCCGTGCCGGGCATCGCCGGATTCGGCGTCGACGAAGTGGCATGGGAAGACCACGATTCCCTCGCTGCCGAACACGGGGCCTTCGCGGCCGCCATCCTGGACGGCGCACCGGTCGCGGTCGATGCCGCGGCCGGCCGGCGCGCCCTCGCAGCGGCGCTGGCGGTCGGCGAAAGCATGCGCGAATCGCAGCGCCGGATGCGCGACTCGGGGCTGATCCGCAGCCCCTGATCCCGCGGCCCCTGATCCCAAGGCTCGTGACCCGCAGCCGCTGATGGGCGCCGGATCCGCGCGCGATCGGGGTGGCGCGCGGCGGTGGACCGGCGGCAGTGGCTCGTTCTCCGCGGGATCGTGCCCGCGCCCTTGAATCCGCCGCTCCGCTCTCCCAAATCCATTCCGTTCAACGACCTGATCCGGGCCCCTCTGGCGGTCCGCCGGCACAGCCGGCGCCTCCGCGATGTCGGATCACCGCGCACGCAGCGGCGATCGACGAGTGGCTGAGCAACAGGACACGTGGCCCCCCGTTCGACACCGCTGCCCCGCGGCAAACCGCAGGAGCAACGAGGATGTCGACTCGCGCCGCCCGCCGCCGCACCCCGACCGGCACCACCGCCACCGTCCCGCACGTCACCCTGCATCCCAGCGCCGCGACCGTACAGGCCGCGATCATCGCCGCCGCCCTGGTCGCCCGCGCCGACGGGCACGTCGCCGCCCGCGAACGGCGCAGCCTGCTGCGGCTGCTGCGCCATCACGGCGTGCTGGCCCGCTGGGGCCGTACCGCGCCCATGGCGCTGTTCGACCAGGCCGTGCAGGCCGCCCCGGATGCCATCCCCCTGCTCGACGCCGTCGCCGGACGCCCCTGCGCGCACCTCGTCACCCAGGCCGCCACCCATGTGGCGCTCGCCGACGGCGTGACCTGGCCGCAGGAGATCGCACTGATCGAGTCGATCCGCGACCGGCTCGGCGCATCGGCCGCGGACCCGGCGCGATGACACCGCCTGCCGCCTCCGCCCGCCTGCTCGAAATCCGCGGCGAACTCCTCGGCCCCTCCATCACGCTCGGTCGCCTCGCGGACCGGCTGGGCCACGTCGCGACGGCGATGCTGCTGCTGATCTGCGGCCTCGCCGCCTTCGTGCCCGGCGTCGCGGTGGTGTTGGGCCTTCCGCTCTGCCTGATCGCGCTCGGCCTGATGCTGGGACGCGACCGCGCCTGGCTGCCGGCCGGCATGCGCCGCCGCCGCATCCCCGGACAGCCCCTCTCGGCCGCGATCGAGCGCCTCGCGCCGCGGCTCCACTGGATCGAACGGCGGATCCGCCCGCGCGCCACCTGGGCCACCGGCCCCGCGGGGCGGCGCGCGATCGGCCTCGCCGCCTTCGTGTGCGGCGTGCTGATCGTGCTGCCGGTGCCGTTCGGCAACACCGCACCCGCGATCGCCGTGATCCTCATGGGGCTCGGCCTGCTCGCCGGCGACGGACTCGCCGTGCTCGCGGGATTGGCCGCCGCGGCGCTCGCGCTGGTGGTCGACCTCTTGCTGCTGGCGGCCGGCTGGGCCGCCCTGGTACACCTGTCAACCTGGATCGCCTGAAGGACCACGATGCTCGACCTGCTTTCCGACCCGCAGGCCTGGATCAGCCTGCTCACCCTCACGACGATGGAAATCGTCCTCGGCATCGACAACCTGGTCTTCATCGCGATCCTGGCAGGCCGGCTGCCCGCGCATCAGCAGAACATGGCGCGCCGCATCGGCCTCGGCCTCGCGCTGTTCACGCGCCTCGCCCTGCTCGCCGGCATCACCTGGATCATGCACCTCACCTACCCGGTGTTCGGCGCGTTCGGCTTCAGCTTCTCCTGGCGCGACCTGATCCTGATCGGCGGCGGCCTCTTCCTGGTCTGGAAGGGCACGAGCGAAATCCATCACCGGCTGGAGGACACCGACGCGGGCGGGCCGAAGGCAGGCGCGCATGCCAGCCTGCTCGGCACCGTCGTGCAGATCATCGCGCTCGACATCATCTTCTCGCTCGACAGCGTCATCACCGCGGTCGGAATGGCCAGTGATCTCGCGATCATGATGGCGGCCGTGATCATTGCGGTGATCGTGATGCTGGTGGCCGCCGGTCCGCTCTCCAACTTCATCGGGCGGCATCCGACGGTGAAGATGCTGGCGCTGAGCTTCCTGCTGCTGATCGGGATGACGCTGATGGCCGACGGGTTCGGGTTCCACGTGCCGAAGGGCTACGTTTACGCCGCGATGGGCTTCTCCGCGCTGGTGGAAAGCCTCAACCTCGTCGCGGCGCGCCGCAGCCGGCCGGCCGTCCGATGAGGGTGGTCCGATGAGGCCGTCGCCCCCTCTCGTTCACCGGTCCCGCGGCCGGGATGGCGCGGCATGAGCCGCCGGGCCCTCCTGCTGATCAATCCGCGCAGCCGCCGCGGGGCGGAGAGCGCGGGCCCCGTGCGCGCCGCGCTCGAGGCCGGCGGTCTCGAGATCCGTGATCCGCCGGACGCCCCCGACAGCGCCGCGCAGATCCGCGCCGCCGCAAAGGACGTGGATCTCGTCGTGATCGGCGGCGGGGACGGTTCGCTCAACGCCGCCGTCCCCGCCCTGCTCGACACCGGCCTGCCGCTGGGGGTCATCCCACTGGGCACGGGCAACGACTTCGCCCGCACCATCGGGCTGCCGCTCGACCCGGAGGAAGCGGCGCGGGTCATCGCGGCCGGGGATGTCGTGCCGATCGACGTCGGCGAGGCGAACGGCCACCCGTTCCTCAACGTCGCGAATATCGGGCTGGGCGTCGACCTGACCCGCGCCCTGACGCGCGACGCCAAGCGGCGCTGGGGAGTGCTGGGCTACGCGGTCGCCGGGATGCGCGTGCTGGGCCGCGTACGCCCGTTCACCGCCTGGATCGAGCATGGCGGGCAGACCCACGTCTCTCGCACCGTGCACGTGGCGATCGGCAACGGCCGGCACTATGGCGGCGGGATGGTGGTCGACGAGCATGCGCGGATCGACGACGGCAGGCTGCACGCGTTCAGCCTGGAGGTGGAGCACTGGTGGAAGGTGATCCGCTTGCTGCCCGCCTTGCGCAAGGGCGCGGTGCACGGCTGGGCCGAGATCCGCACCGTCGTTGGCGAGGAGGTCACCGTGCGGACCCGCCGCAAGCGGTCGGTGAACACCGACGGGGAGATCACCACGGAGACGCCGGTGACGATCCGCGTCCGCCGCGGCGCGCTGAGCGTGTTCGTCCCGCCGTCGGAGTGAGGCCGCCGAGACGGCATCCGAACAGGGATCCAGGACGCATCGGCATCGACGCACCGGACCGGATCTAGCGGACCTTCCACCCCGAGTCCGCGATGCCCCGCGGGAAGAACGGATTGGCGTTCGGCGGCAGTCTCTGCGGTCCGCGCCACCGCTTGGACCTGGATGGTGCCGGGTGCGCTTCCGACGCATCGCGGAGGTCCTCCTGCGGCGGCGGACTGAAGATGAACGCCTGGTGCGGCGCGTCGTCGTGCCTCGAGGGCGTCGTTTCGGGTTCGGGTGCGGGCGGCAGCTCAGGCGGTTCGGCCGTGTCCCGCGCCGCGACGCACATCCGGCCGGCCCGCTCGAGATCGTCCGGGTGGAGACCAAGCTGGTCGGCGATCGCGGCGCGCGCCTTGGCCCATTCGCCGCCGGCGAGGAAGAAGCTGACGGCCTGGAGGTGATCGAGCGAACTGCGCGGCTCGCATCGGATGTCGTCCAAGGCCTGCATGACGACGGCTGCCCACAACTCCCGGCAGCCGGACGGGGAGCCATCGTCGCGAGGCTTCGGGGAACTGGATCGTGGTCGCGCCAACATGCCCTCCTGCATTCGACGCCGGTGACCCGGCAGCAGGTGAACGTCACAGACCGACCCAAGTGTCACGGCGTTGTGATCACATTTTTCTTCCGGTAAAGTAATCACCGCAGCGATTTGGACCCGATGCGCAAATCATTGGACAGGTTCTAAGAGCAAGCGATCCACCTCGCCCGGATACACGCCATCCGCACGATTCATGTTCCAACTCGAATATAAAAACTTGCACGCGGCCGCGCTCGAACGCCCCTCGCCTCTGGAACCTGTGAGCGATACCGTACGTTTGGCGAACGTAAATTCTAAATATTGATTAATCGTGCAGGAGAAGCCGGCGTGCTTGCGATGATAGTCGAAGACGATGATCTATTGCGCGAACTTTTGACTGAAAATTTAGAAGAAGCCGGATGGCAGGTCCTTGGTACTCAATCGGCTGAATTGGCGCTTTCGGTCGACGATTTCACACCGCATGTATTGCTGACGGATGTGAACCTCGGGCCCGGATTGAACGGAATCCACCTCGCGGAACGCGCGCGCCAGAAATGGTCGCCCCTGGGCATCGTGATCATGAGCGGCCGTCCCCTGCCCCGCGGAACGCCCCTGGCCTGGCGCGAGCGTTTCCTTCGCAAGCCGTTCGAGCTCGCCACCTTGCTGAGCTGCATGCAGGAGGTTCTCGTCCCCGGCACCACCCTCCCGGACCCGCGGGATCCCGCGCGGGCGGAGACGCATTGCCGGAGCCCGGCCCGGTGTGGAGCCGGCCATGAACGGTGAGGACGATCCGGGCCACGGACGCCGCCCGCCGCAACGGACCGTGGCGCAGAGCCGGTGTCCCTTCCAGCATGTGCAGAAGCAGATCGCCAGCCGGCGATCGCTCCTCAACAAAGTCTATCTGGTCTCCTTCGGCGCCCTGTCCTTCTACATCTTCGATCAGATCGCGGACGACATGCCGGACCCGGTGGTGGATGGCGTCATCATCGTCCTCGCCTTGTTTGCGGCCTTGTTCGCGATCGCCAATCTGTGGCTGCAGGGTCAGCTCACCCGTCATGTCGAGGTCACCAATCTGCTCCACGCCACCGGCGTCACGCTGCAGAAACAGAACGACGAGCTGGAGGCCCGCATCGGGCGGGAGATCGCGCACCGGGAGATGGCGCAGACGAGACTCGCGCGAGCGGAGCGGATGGAGGCTCTCGGCAAGCTCGCGGGCGGGGTCGCCCACGACTTCAACAACCTGCTGCAGATCATCAGCAGTTCCACCACCTTGCTTCAGCCGCATGTCCCCGAACAGCACCGGAAGCGGATCGCGTCCATCAGCCGTGCCACCGAACGCGGCGCGCGGGTCGTCGATCAGCTGCTCACGTTCGCGCGCCGCGGGGATTCGCAGTCGCAGGTCACCGATATCGGGACCGTCCTGAGCGATACCGCGAAGATCCTGGAGCACACGATGCCCCACGCGATCACCATCACATGCGAGGTCGCCGACGGCCTGCCGCACGTGTACCTCGACCCGGCCCGTCTCGAGAGCGTCCTGATCAACCTCGCGCACAACAGCCGCGATGCCATGCCGAACGGCGGGACGCTCGCATTCCGCGCCGAGACCCGGTTCCTCGAGGACGGCACCCGTTCGGCGGCGACGCGAGGCATCGCGGAGCGGACGCTCGCCGTGTGCCTCGTGATCGAGGACGACGGCGAGGGGATGGACCCCATCACCCTCGATCATGCGACCGAACCGTTCTTCACGACCAAGCCCGAAGGCAAGGGCACGGGGCTCGGCCTCTCGATCGCGCAGGGCTTCGTCGAGCAGCTGGGTGGCCGGCTGGAGATCGCGAGCCGTGCCGGCCGCGGCACCACGGTGCGGCTGACGATCCCAGCCTCGGAAGACCAGGCCAGGATCGCCCAGGATCTCGATCTGGCCCAGCGGATCTCCGACATGCACCAGGAACCGGTCGCTCTCAGGATCCTGCTGGTCGAGAACAACACCCTTCTGCGGGAGCTGCTGGCCGAGGAACTTTCGGAACTCGGCACGATCATGATCCAGGCCTCGACCGCCGCCGAGGCCCTGTTGATCCTGGAGAGCGATGACCGGATCGCCGCGGTCATCAGCGATTACCGGATGCCGGGAACGAACGGCCGACAACTGCTCGCGGACGTGCAGACCCGTTTCCCCAGGATATGTGCCGTTCTCCTCACGGGCCTGGACGACGAGGCGGATCACGCCACGCCGGCCACCGCGGGATCGAAGCCGGATTCGGTGCTGCGCAAACCAGTGACGGGCGCGGAGATCATGTACACCGTCCGGGATCTGGTCAGGCAGAGATCGCTGGAATCGATCGGGGACGGGTGAACGCCTGGCCCGTGGATCGTCGCCGTGCCCGGGTGGCCATCAGTCCGTCCCGCCCCCGCCCCCCGCCGGCACCGCCACTGGTGCGTCGTCCGCCACGACCCGCCCGTCCACCAGCCGCACGCGCCGGTCCGCCGTCGCAGCCAGCCCCTGGTCGTGCGTCACCGCGATCACCGTCCGCCCCTGCCGCGCCAGCCCGCCCAGGATCGCGAACACGGCCGCCGCGTTGCGCGTGTCGAGCGCGCCGGTCGGTTCGTCCGCCATGATGAAGGCCGGGTCGTTGGCCAGCGCGCGGGCGATCGCGGCGCGCTGGCGTTGCCCGCCGGACAGCGCGGCCGGCAGCTTGCCCGCACAGCTCGCCATGTCGAGCGCATCCAGCAGCGCCATCGCATGCGCCCGCATCGCCGACGTGCCCAGGCGACCGAGCTTGCGCATCGGCAACAGGACGTTGTCGAGCACGGTGAACTCGGGCAGCAGGAAGTGGAACTGGAAGACGAAGCCGAACCGCTCGAGACGTAGCCGCGCGCGCTGCTCGTCATCCAGCGCGGCGGTGGGTTCGCCGAACAGCCTCACCTCGCCCTGGGTCGGATGGTCGAGCATGCCCAGCAGGTAGAGCAGCGAGGACTTGCCGGAGCCGGAGGGACCGCTGATCGCGGTGAAGCTGCCCGCGGCGAAGGCGAGGTCGACACCCGCCACCAGCGTGGTCGGCACCGGTCCCGGCAGCACGCGCGTGAGGTTCACGGCCTGCAGCGCCGGCGTCATGCGCCATCTCCGGGCATCGCGCGCCCCGCGCCGTGCCGCGTGGCCGCTCGCGTGGCGCGTCGCGTCACGTGGCGCCCCGGATCACGTCCAGCGGGTCCGTCTGTGCCGCACGGCGGGATGGCAGCCACGCGGCGGCCAGCGCGGTCGCCAGCGCGAGTCCGGCGGCGAGGCCGTAGAGCGGCACGGACTGCACGACCAGCAGCCGCTGCGACGGGTCGGTCGCGCCCGGCGAGGGCATCTGCCGCATCAGGGTCGCGAGCCCGAACCCCACGCCACTGCCGGCCAGCACGCCCAGCACGCCGACCACCAGACCCTCCACCAGGAACACCGCGACGATGTCGCGTGCCGCGAGGCCGATCGAGCGCATGATCGCGATGTCCCGTGCCTTCTCCAGCACGACCGTGGAGATGATGTTGAAGATGCCGAATCCGGCCACCAGCAGGATCGAGCCGGTGGCGCCGTAGGTCACCAGGTTCTGCAGCCGGAACACGGACAGCACGCGGGCATAGGTCTCTTCCCACGGGGCGGTCTTGAAGCCGAACCGGCCCTCGATCGCGGCCGCGGTGGGGATGGAGCGCGTGATGTCGGCGAGCTTGAGGTGGATCTCGTTCACCACCCGCGGTCGCCCCTGCATGGACTGCTGCTGCGCGAGCGGGACGTAGACGATGCTCTGGTCCTGCTGTTCGAGCCCGGTGTTGAACAGGCCCACGATCCTCAGACCATGCTCCCCGCCGGCGGAGGTCGCGGCGACCACCGTGTCGCCCAGGCTCGCGCCCATCTTGCCCGCGAGGGCCTGGCCGAGCACGAGGCCATTGGGCTGGGTGGCGAGCGCCTGGAGGGAGCCCTGGACCATGTCCTTGGTCAGGTTGGTGACCCGCAGCTCGCGGGCCACGTCGATGCCGAGGACGGTCACCGCGTAATCGCGCCCGGCTCGGCGCAGGATCGCCTGGCCGCGCAGCGTGGGTGCCGCGGCCACACCCGGCATGGCGTCGAGCGCCGCCAGGATCGCGCCGGCCCCGCTGATCCCCCGCACCGGATCACGCGGCAGGATCCGGGAGATGGCGACGGCCGCCGCGGGGTGCAGCAGCTGCAGCGGCTGCGGCGCCGGCCGGCGGATCTCGTCCGTCATCAGGATATGCGGATTGGTCTCGATGATCTGGCTGCGGAAATAGCCCTGGAACCCCTGCATCAGTCCGCCGACGGCGATGAAGACGCCCACCCCCAGGGCGACGCCCAGCACAGAAACGAGGGTCTGGCGCTTGCGGGCGCTCAGATGGGCGAGCGCGATCGCGAGCGGCAGCGGCATCATGGCCGCACCCGCACCCGCATGCCGTCCGCGAGGTCAGCAGGGGGTGCGCGCACGATCGCATCCTCCGGCCCGATCCCCTCGCGGATCTCGATCGCGCTCGGTCCGGTCGCGCCTGGCGTGACCGGCACGCGACGGGCGACGCCGTCGGTGACGCGGAACACGGTGGCGGGGCCCGGGCGACCTCCCTGGGGCGCATCGTGCCGCACCGCGTCGGGCGGCAGCAGCAGGGCGTCCGGCCGTTCGGCGACGACGATGTTGGTGTCCACGGTCATGCCGATGAACAGCTTGGTGTCCGCCGGCAGGTCGGCTTCCACGCGGAAGGTGCGGGTCGCGGTATCGCCTTGCCGGCGGATGTTGGTGACCTCCGCCACGAACGCCTCCTCCGGATAGGCGTCGGCGTGAATCGCCATGCGCGCGCCCATCCGCACCTGGGCGATGTCGCGTTCGTCCACATCGGCGGCCACGCGCAGCCGGCGGGTGGAGTCGATGGTGAACAGGCCGGTATTCGCGGCCGCCGTGTTGCCCGGCTCCACGTCGCGCCGCATCACCACGCCGTCCAGCGGCGCGACGATCCGGTGCTCGTCGAGCTCGCGCGCGGCGAGGGTGACCGCGGCCTCGGCGCGGTCGCGCTCCGCCTCGGAGCGCTGCATGGCCTGCAGCGAGCGGACGCCCGTGCCGATCAGCGCGCGGTCGCGGGCGAGTTCCTGCTCCGCGAGCGCAAGTCGGGCCCGCGCGTCCTCGAGCCGCTGCTGCGCCTGGCGCGGGTCGAGCAGGGCGAGCACCTGGCCGGCGCGCACGGTGTCGCCCTCCTGCACCAGCACCGCGATCACCCGGCCCGCGACCGTGGTGCCGGCACGCGCGGTGTCGATCGCCTCGACGATGCCGGTGGCATAGACCGCCTCGATCGCCGGCCCGCGCGTCGGCCGGATCAGCGTGACGAGCGGGGTGCGGCCCAGGAACAGCCAGCTACCGCCGCCGACCCCGGCGAGCAGGAGCACGAGTAGGACCAGCAGGGTCCGGCGCCGTCGCCGCGGCGGCGGCAGGAGCGTGTCCGCATGGGCGGCCGGCGGCAGGGGCACGAGCGCCCCGTCCTGCGCGGGCCGTGCGTCATGCGGGAGCGTCGTCGCCATGGATGCTGGCGCGGCGGGAGCCGGGGCCGAGGGCCCGCGTTCCGGCGCACCGGGCGCAGGAGCGGCGGAGGCAGACGCGGGCGAAGGATCGGCGGACGTCGAGGGTCGCTGCATGCTCCGTTCCGCTCCGCCTTCCAGAGGTTTCCGGCGCGGCCGGCCGCCGGCGCTCCTCTCCGCCGCGATTAGGCCGCCACGGTCCCGCCCACCATGATGCAGGTCAACGCGGCGAGACCAGGGCAGGCTTGATCCAGATCAAGGCGCCGACGCGGGCGCGGCGTGAAGCATGGTCCGCATGACCCTCGACGCCCTGATCGCCAGATACGACCGCCGCATCCCGCGCTACACCAGCTACCCGACCGCGCCGCACTTCTCGCCCGCCGTCGACGGGGCGAGCTATCGGGACTGGCTCCGCGCCTTGCCGGCCGACGGGGCGTTGTCGCTCTACCTGCACGTGCCGTTCTGCGCGTCGCTGTGCCTGTTCTGCGCCTGCCACACCACGGTGGTGCGCCAGCAGGAGCCGCTGCTCGCCTATGCCGAAACGCTGGAGCGCGAGATCGACCTGCTGGCCGACGCGATCGGGCGCGCGCTGCCCGTGCGGCACATCCATTGGGGTGGCGGCACGCCCACCATCCTGCCCCCCGCCGCGATCGAGGGCGTGATGCGCCGGCTGCGCACGCGTTTCGACGTGCTGCCCGGGGCCGAGATCGCCGTCGAGATCGACCCCCGGACTCTGACCGAGGCCGGGGTGGAGGCGCTGGCCGCGATCGGCACCACGCGGGCGAGCCTGGGGGTGCAGGATTTCGACCCCGCGGTGCAGGCGGCGATCAACCGCCACCAGGGGCTCGACCTCACCGCCACCGCGGCCGCTCGGCTGCGCGCGGTCGGCATCGGCTCGATCAACCTCGACCTGATCTACGGCCTGCCGCACCAGACGGTGGACGGCGTGATCGCGACGGTCACCCAGGCGCTGACGCTGGACCCGGACCGTGCGGCGGTGTTCGGCTATGCCCACGTGCCCTGGATGAAGAAGCACCAGGCGCTGATCCCCGAATCCGCACTGCCGGATGCCGCTTCGCGCTTCGCCCAGCGCCAGGCGGTCGAGGACACGCTGGTCGCGCATGGCTACGCCGCGATCGGCCTCGACCATTTCGCCCGGCCCGAGGACGCGCTGGCGCGGGCCGAGGCGGCGGGCACGCTGCGGCGCAACTTCCAGGGCTACACGACGGACGACGCGCCCACCCTGCTGGGCCTCGGTGCGTCTTCGATCGGCGCATTGCCGCAGGGCTACGTGCAGAACCAGCCGGCGGTGCCCAAATGGCGCGACGCGGTCCGGGCGGGCGAATTGCCGATCGCGCGCGGCATCGCCCTCTCGCCCGAAGACCGGCTGCGGCGCGACGTGATCGAGCAGGTGATGTGCCGGCTCGAGGTCGACCTGCGCGACGTGGCCGCGCGGCATGGCGCCGATCCGGCGACGCTGATGGATGCGGCGCCACGGCTGCAGGAGATGGCTCGCGACGGGCTGCTGGTCTGGGAGGGCTACCGGCTGCGCATGACGCCAGCCGGCCGGCCCTTCGTGCGCGCCGCCGCGGCCGCCTTCGACACCTACCTGCAGGATGGCGCGGCGCGTCATTCGGCGGCGATCTGACGGGGCATCCAGCCCCATCTGGCGGGGCATCCAGCCCCATCTGGCGGGGCGCCCAGCCCCGATCTGAAGCGGAGCACGGCATGAGCGATCTCGCGGAACGTGACCGGACGGACGCACGGCTCGATCCGGCCCTGGACGGACCACCGGGCGCGGCGTCCGGTGCGGTGCTGGACTGGGCCGCCTTCGCGCGCACGCCGTTGGTGACCGATCCGTTCCCCTATCTGGTGGTGCCCGGCTTCGTGCCGCCCGCCCTGGCAGCGGCGGCCGGTGCGGCGTTTCCCGCCCCGGACCTGCCTGGCGTGCTGCCCGCCCCCGCCGAGGCGCCGGACGACGCGTTCGGTCGCGTGCTGCGCGCGCTGCGCGATCCCGCGACCACCGAGGCGTTCGGCGAGAAGTTCGGCCTGGCGCTCGAGAGCGACTCGCTGATGATCACGCTCCGCGCCCGGACCCGCGCGACGGACGGACGGATCCACACCGACAGCGAAACCAAGGTCGTCACCGCCCTGCTCTACCTGAACGACGGCTGGACGGGCGCCGGCGGGCGGCTCCGGCTGCTGCGCGGGCCGGACGACATCGAGGACATGATCGACGAGGTCCCCCCGCTCGCGGGCACCCTGCTCGCCTTCCGCCGCACGCCCCATTCCTGGCACGGGCACAAGCCGTTCGAGGGAACGCGCAAGGCGATCATGTTCAACTGGATGGTCGACGCGGCCACCGCGCGGCGGGAACTGCGCCGCCACGCGGTCTCCGCCAGCCTCAAGCACCTGTTCGGCTGAAGGAGCCGCACGATGGACATGCACGCCCCGGAGATGCAGGCCGCCGACCGGCTCCCCGTCGATCCCGCCGGCAGCCATATCCGCCACGCGATCCGCGCGGCGCAGCGGGTGGACACGCCCTACCCCTACTGGCTGCCGCGAGACGTGCTGCCGGCCGATCTCTGCCGAGCGGTGGTCGCCTTGCCGCTGACGGGGAAGCCGCTGGGCGAGTCGCAGGGCAAGCGGGAGACGCACAACGCGCACCGCATCTTCGTTTCCGCCGAGACCCGGCGGGAGTTCCCCGCCTGCGACGCGCTGGCCGAGGCGTTCCAGGACGAAGCGACCGTCGCGCTGCTGCAGGACCGCACGGGCGCGCGGCTCGCGGGTGGGTACCTGCGGATCGAGTGCTGCCTCGACACCGACGGGTTCTGGCTCGAGCCGCACACGGATATCGGTGCCAAGCTGTTCACGATGCTGGTTTACCTGTCGGAGCACCCGGACGCCGCCGATTGGGGCACCGACATCATGGACGCGCAGGGCCACGTGCTGGCCCGCGCGCCGGGCACGTTCAACGACGGCCTGATCTTCATCCCCGGCTCCGACACCTGGCACGGGTTCGAGAAGCGGCCGATCCGCGGGATCCGGCGGTCGCTGATCGTCAACTACGTCAAGCCGGAGTGGCGCTCGCGGGGGGAACTCGCCTTTCCGGAAACGCCCGTGTCGGCGGGGTGAGCATCCGTCTTGTGTGCGCGACCGCTTCCCGCGAAGGCGGTGCCGCGCGAGGGGCTTGGGCTGGAACCGCTGATGCACGCTGATGGGCCGGTGCCTGCGGAGGGTGCGCAGCGTCCCCCGGACGGTATGGGATCGAGGCGCGCTGCGCGCGCTTGGAATCACCGGCCGGCAGGACCGGTGAAGCGGACACGTCACCCCCTGTCCAGTTCCGTGTGCGCGGATCGGGCCAGGGGCCAGACCAACGGCACAGACCCATCTGCGTGCATCAGCGTGCATCTGTGGTTTCATCCGGAACCACAGACCCGCACGCTTCCACACGCGGATGCCCCTACCCCGCCATGAACGCGTTCAGCTCCGGCGTTGCCAGCGTCCCGTCGAGATAGCCGAACGTCCCCTGCTCCCGCACCTCGCGCGCCGCCGACAGCAGGCCCGTCATCGCCGCGCGGTAGAGCGAGGTCGCGAGGCTCACCCGCTTCACCCCCGCTGCCTGCAGCTCCGCCACGCTGAACGACTTGCCGCGGATTCCGCCCATGAAGTTCACCGGCCGGTCCACCGCGGCGCAGACCGCACGCACCGCGTCGAGGTCCGGCAGGCCGGGCGCCATCAGCACCTCGGCCCCGGCGGCGGCGAAGGCGCGCAGGCGGCGGATCACGTCGTCGAGGTCGGGGTTGCCGCGCAGGAAGCTCTCGGTCCGCGCCGTCAGCACGAAACCCGACGGCGCCGCGCGCGCCGCCTCCGCCGCGGCCGCGACGCGAGCGACGGCCTCCTCCAGCGTGAACAGCGGGCGGGACGCGTCACCGGTCGCGTCCTCGACCGACCCGCCGGCCAGGCCAGTCGCGGCCGCGCGGCGGATCGTCTCGGCGACCCCGGCCGGGTCGTCGGCGAAGCATTTCTCGAGGTCGGCCGAGACCGGCAGGTCGGTCGCGGCGACGATGGCGGCCGCATGGTCCAGCGCCTCCTCCCGCGTCACCGCCCCGTCGCGCCGGCCGAGCACGCCGGCACAGGCGCCGGAGGAGGTGGCAATGGCGGGAAAGCCGAGGGCCGCCAGCATGCGGGTGGACCCGGCATCCCAGGCGTTGGCGATCACGAAGGCGCCGGGGGCGGCGTGCAGGGCGCGGAACTGCGCCACCTTTTCGGCCTGGGTGACGGGCATCGGATGCTCCTCCTGATCTCGGCGGCGCCGGACCGGCCGGTCCTGCCGCACGCGTTTCCCGCCTGATGCGCCGGTGCGCCATCGGGGGAAAGGACCGAAGCGGCGCGGCATGCCCCTTCCAATCGTCACGTGACGGCCGCCGACCGCCCCAATCGCCGCCAGGGGATTGCCCGCCCGCCCGCGTCCGCCTACTGCCAGGGGTTCGACCGCCCACAGGACCGGGACCAGACCCATGATACGCGCCCTGCAACTGCTCGCCGATCGCGAGGTGGCGCTGCGCCAGATCGAGCCGCCGCCGCCGCCCGGACCGGGAGAAGCGCAGCTCCGCATCCGCGCCGTCGGCCTGAACCACATCGACGTCTGGGGCTTCCGCGGCATGGCCTTCGCCAAGCGCCGCTATCCGCTGAGCGTGGCCGCCGAGGCTGCCGGCGAGGTGGCGGTCGTGGGCGAAGGCGTCACGGACGTGGCCCCTGGCGACCGCGTCGTCCCATACGGCGCGCTGACCTGCGGCGTCTGCAAGCCCTGCACCCAGGGCCGCGACAATCTGTGCGAGAACGTGGCCGGGGTGCGCGGCTTCCATGTCGACGGGTTCGCCCAGGAGCTGACCAACCACCCCGCGCGGCTGCTGGTGAAGATCCCGGACGCGGTCGACTGGCACGACGCCGCCTGCGTCGCGGTCGCGTATGGCACGGTCGAGCACATGCTGTTCGACAACGCGAAGCTCGAACCCGGGGAGTGGATCCTGGTGCATGCCGGCGGGTCGGGCATCGGCTCGATCGCGATCCGCATCGCCAAGTCGATCGGCTGCACCGTCATCACCACCGTCGGTTCGGAGGAGAAGGCCGAACAGGCCCGCGCGCTGGGCGCCGACCACGTGATCAACTACCGCGCCGAACGGTTCGAGGGCGTGGTCCGCAAGCTCACCGGGAAGAAGGGCGTCGACGTGGTGTTCGAGCACACCGGCGCCGATACCTGGAACGGCTCGCTGCTCTCGATGAAGCGCGGCGGCCGGCTGGTGACCTGCGGCGCGACCTCGGGCCCGACCGGCGGACTGAACCTGATGCAGCTCTTCCAGCAGCAATACCGAATCATCGGCTCGTTCGGCGCGCCGCTCTCGGCGCTGGCGCGTGCGCTCGACCGGATCGGCTCCGGCGTGCGGCCGGTGATCGACACCGTCTACGGGCTCGAGGACTTCCGCGCCGGGCTCGACCGGCTGGAGAGCCGCGCCGTGTTCGGCAAGCTGCTGATCGACCTGTGATGCCCGCGGCTCTCCCCGCCCCGCGCGCGTCCCGGACCCGGAGCGGCCGCGCCCCGTGAACCGGCTCGCCCTCCTGCGCATCCAGCGCCAGTTCGCCCGCTACGGCGACCGGCTGCTGGGCCGGCTCGTGAAGTGGCTGCTGGCCGCGCTCCGCCGTACCGATCCGGACCGCGCGGCGGACCTGTGCGGCGCGATCGCGCGGCGCATCGGGCCGCATCTGCGGGCGCATCGCATCGGCCAGGCCAATCTCCGCGCCGCCTTCCCCGACCGCGACGCCGCCTGGATCGAGGCGACCCTGCGGGAGGCGTGGGACAATCTCGGCCGCGTCGCCGGGGAATACGTCCATCTGGGCCGGATCTGGGACTTCGACGAGCACGCGCCCAACACCGGCCGCATCGTCACCGACGCCGTCGACATGTTCGAGATGCTGCGGGACGACGGCAAGCCGGCGCTGTGCTTCGCCGCGCATCTGGCGAATTGGGAGCTGCCGGCGGTCGCCGCCGCCCAGCACGGGCTGCCCTCGGCCGTGGTCTACCGCATGCCGAACAACAAGGCGGTGGCGAAGGAGATCACCCGGATCCGCGGGCCGCTGATGGGCCGGCTGATCCGCACCCGCGCGCAGGCCGCTCTGGAGATGGCGGGGGCGCTGGAGGCCGGGCTGCATCTCGGCATGCTGGTGGACCAGCATTTCTCTCGCGGCGTCGACGTCACCTTCTTCGGGCGGCCGGCCAAGGCCAACCCCTCGATCGCGCGGCTCGCACGGCGGTTCGACTGTCCGGTGATCGGCGTGCGCGTGATCCGCCTGCCCGGAAGGCGCTTCCAGATTTCGGCAGAGGGCCCGTTCGACCTGCCGCGCGACGCCGCCGGGCTCGTGGACGTGCCCGCCGCGACCCAGATGATCACCAACGTGATCGAGCGCTGGGTCCGCGAGCATCCCGGCCAATATCTGTGGTTCCATCGCCGGTGGCGTTGAGGCCCTGACCGCCTCCGGCGTCGAACTGAACGAGATTTCATCGTCTCCGGAACGGGCTGCCTCGATTGCGCCACCAAGGGGGCGTCTCTACCTGGAGACCGAACCAACTCTGCAAGGAGATCCGGCGATGCGCGCGAATCCGCTTACCCGAACCGCATTCGCGGCCATGCTGGCCGTTCCGGGGATGGCCGTTACCGGCCTCGCCCTGCCCGCGGTGGCGCCGGCCGCATCGGCGCAGAGCCTGGCCCAGACCCAGGCACCGGTGACGGCGACTCCACTGACGCCGCAAGGCGTGCCGCCCGGTACCAGCCCGACGACCGGCGCGCGCCCCGGCAACCAGGTGGGCAGCGGCATGTCCATGCCGATGAGCGGCAGCGCCAGCAACATCGGCCCGAACGACACCCGCTCCCAGGTCGCGCCCAACCTGCCCGCCCCGCCACTTGCTGAGAATTCGCCGCCCAGCGCCTATCTGCGGGCGGCGCAGGGGTCGCTGGCCACCGGGCGCACCGGGGAGGCGCAGCAGGCGCTGGAGATGGCGCAGACGCGGCTGCTCGACCGCTCCGTGCCGTATGGCCAGACCAACGACCCCAGCAGCAATCCCGCCGTCGTGGCGATCAACCGCGCCTTGCAGGCGCTGGCGGCCGGCGACCGCGCCACCTCGATGGCGCAGATCCAGGCCGCGCTCGCGAACACGCCCTGAGCCGCATGCCTTGGGCCCACCGTCGGCGCAAGGAGTCATTGTCAAGCCGGGCCAAAGCGGCGTAAGTCCCCGCCGTTGAGGGATCGGAACGGGTGAACAGCGTCGGCGACCAGACGATCAACCTGCCGGCGGGGGCGATGGCCGCCATGGCGCCGCCCCCGGCCATGCACGCGCTCGTCGTCCTGCGGAACGCGCCCGACCGCATGGATGCAGGCGGGCCGACGCCGGACGGGCTGGTGCGGAACGGCGTGCTGCAGCCCCTGGCGGCCGCACGGCGCATCCTGCTCGACGACCTGCCGCTGACGGTGGGCCGCGTGCCGCCGGCCGACCTCGTGCTGGGCGACATCACCGTCTCCCGCCGGCACTGCCGCTTCTCGCGCGTGGACCAGCACGTGGTGCTGCACGATCTCGGCTCCACCAACGGCACCTACGTGAACGGCACGCCGGTTAACCAGGAGGGCGTCATCCTGCAGGACGGCGCGCTCATCCAGGTCGCAGCGCGGACGCTGCGCTACGAACGCCGCTCCCACGCGGAACTCGCGGCCGAGGCCGCGCTCGACCAGGACCTGCAGGAGGCGAGCGACTACGTCGCGGCCATCCTGCCGCCGCCGATGACCACGGGGCCCGTGCAGGCGAGCTGGTTCTTCCGCCCCAGCGCCCGGCTGTCCGGGGATGCGTTCGGCTATCGCTGGCTGGACGCGGACTGGTTCACCCTCTTCCTGATCGACGTTGCCGGCCACGGCACGGCGGCCGCGCTGCATGCCGTGACGCTGGCCAACGCGCTGCGCCAGCAGATGCTGCCCGGCGTCGATTTCCGCGCGCCGGACCAGGTGCTGCGCGGATTGAACCGGCTATTCCCGATGGAGCGCCACGACGATCGCTTCGCCACGGTCTGGTACGGGGCCTACGAACGACCGACCCGGCGGCTGTCCTTCGCGAGTGGCGGGCACCACCCGGCCTATCTGCTCGCCCCCGGCGCCGCGCCCGTCCCGCTCATGACCCGCAACCCGGCGATCGGGATGGTGCCGGACCGCCCCATGCGCATGGAGATGTACGAGATGCCTCTCGACGGTGCGCTGCACCTGTTCAGCGACGGTGCCTTCGACCACGCTGGACCTGCCGGCACTCGCGGCACTGCTCCCCGAAACCGCGACACCGCACGCCCTCTACGAGGCGGTCCTGCAGCGGGTCGGGCCCGCCGCGATCGAGGACGACCTCTCCGCCCTGCTGGTGCGCTTCCCATGAAGTCGGTCGAACGCAGCCCGCTCCGCCGGGAGGACACCCACCGGATGCTGCTCGACACCGAGGAGGTCGCGCCCGGCGTGACCAAGGTCAACCTCCGCGGCCGGCTGGACGCCGCCGGGGCACGGGCGATCGACGCCACCTTCGCCGCGCTCGCCCGCTCCCAGTACGACATGATCGTCGACCTCTCGCGGGTGAGCTTCATCGCCTCCATGGGCCTGCGCGTGCTGATCTCGGGGTTCCGCGCGCTCGCCGCGCATGGCGGGCGGATGGGCATCCTGCGGCCCGACACCGCGGTGGAGGCGGTGCTGATCAGCAGCGGGACCGACATGATGATCCCGGTCTTCGCCGATCTGGGGGAGGCGATCCGCGGCGTCTGCGGCGGGCTCGCCGACGAGGAGAGCCCGGCGGTCGCGAGCCGCGCCTTCGCGACCCAGGTTCAGCGCGCGCCGGTCGGCGTCGCCCGCGTGGGCGCCTGGGTGGACGAGCTCGCCGGCACGCTGACCCTCGGCAGCCGCACTGAATACGCCTTGCGCCTCTGCCTCGAGGAGGCGGTGGGCCTGATCGTGCTCAACTCCGGCCCGCCGGGCGGCGCGGACGCATCGGTGCTGCTGCGCCTGATCGCGGAGCCCGATCGGCTGTGCGTCACGATCCAGGATCGCGGGCCGGCGATCGACCCGCTGATCACGCCGCATCCCGATGGCGGGCATGAACCGCTCGACGGCACCAGCGTCGGCCTCGGGCTCATGCGCCAGTATGCGCGGGAGGTGACCTGGTCGCGGATCGGCGACACCAACCGGCTGACGATGATCGTCCCGCGATAGCGGTCCATGGCAGGCGAGCCCCTTGCCGTCCTGTCCTGCCGCATTCCCGCAACGGAGGCGGGGCTCGCCGAACTCGGCCCCTGGGTGGACACGCTGTGCGCACGATTCCGGCTTGCGGCGGAATCGGAATACGCCTTGCGGCTCTGCCTCGAGGAGGTCGTCGCCAACATCGTGATGCATGCCGGCGCGGCGGGCACGCCGATCGCGCTGTGCGTCCGGCTGGAGCCGGGGTCGATGACCGCGCGGATCGAGGACGAGGGCGCGCCGTTCGACCCCACCCGCGCCCAGCCACCCGACATCTTACCCAAGGAGGGCGGTCGCGGACTTGGCTTGCTGCAGTGCTATGCCCGCGCGATCACCTACCGCCGCGACGCTGGCCGCAACTGCCTCACGCTGACGCTCGCGCGCTGAGGCGGCGGGGGGCGGGCAGGGACCGCGCCCGATCACCGCCGCGGGCAGGAGCGAACCGTCATCCGCGGGCTCGACCCGCGGACCCCCGCCGCACGATCCATTCGGGTGCCGGCAGGAACACGCATCGGTCCTGCCGGTGGGGGTCCGCGGGTCGAGCCCGCGGATGACGTCGGCGGGAGGGGGCCGCGGATCGAGTCCGCGGATGACGCCGGTGGGGGTCCGCGGGTCGAGCCCGCGGATGACGCCGGTGGGGGTCCGCGGGTCGAGCCCGCGGATGACGGCGTGGAAGGCGTCGGCTCGCCCCGCGCCCCCGTCAGGCGAGCGGGGCGTCGTCCAGGAACGCGCGGATCGTCGGGTCGGTGCGCAGGGCCGCCAATTCATCCTCGGTCGGGATCTGCGGCCGGTCGCGGAGGTGGTTCACCATGCACAGGAAGCCGAACGCCTCCCCCCGGGTGGCACGAAACTGGTGCCAGGCCCAGGCGGGGATCGAGACCAGGTCCTGTGGCCCGATGGCCCGCACCTCCCCGCCCACCAGGCAATGGCCATGGCCGCGCAGGATCATCACCGCATGCGCATGCTCGTGCCGCTCCAGCGTGGAATGCCCGCCGGCATCCATCTCGAAATAGCGGAGCTGGCAGGCGAGCGCCGGGTCGTCGAACAGCACCTGGCGGGAGATGTCCTTGAACGGCGCGGACCCGTCCTGCTTGTAGGGCATGTGCGCCACGCCATCCCAGCGGTAGCCGGGCTGCGCCGAACGGAACGGGCTCGCGTGTTCAGTGTCCATCGTGGTCCTGGGCATAGGGGTGCTGTGCGACGGCGCGGGCGAAGGCGGCGGCTTCCTCGGCGATGCGAGCCCGCGCCATCAGCAGGTTGCCGCCGACCAGCAACATCGTGTCCGGCCCATAGAAGTCAAGCAGTTCCGGGGTGCGGGCCAGGGTCATGCCCCCGGCCGGCACCGGCAGCGCGGGCACCGGTGCCGAACGCGCGGCATCGGCCAGACGCCGGCAGGTGGCGGGCGTATAGCCGAACCGGCCGCCATGGTTGGGGAAGATCACCGCATCCGCGCCCAGCAGCGGCATCAGCTGCCCCAGCAGCAGCTCCGGGGCGACCCGCGCCGCACCGCCGAAGCTGGGATGGGCGAACAGGGCGATGTCGGGGAACTCGGCGCGGATCGCCTGGACGTTGGCGACGCCGGCCAGCAGCGGCACGACCATGGCGCAATCGAGCCCCAGGTCGCGCACCAGCCGCAGCTGCGCCCGCATCTGGTCGAGATTGCCGGTAATGCTGGGAATGTAGCGGGTCGGATGGCCGGTCCGCTTCGCGGCCGCGGCGATGGCGGCGGCACAGGCCGGCACGCGAGCGGCGAACGGACTGTAGGCCTGGTCGGCCAGTCCGTGATCGTCCTTGATGAAGTCGAGCCCACCATCGGCCAGCCGGCCGGCGAGCGCGGCGAGGGCCTCGGGATCGAGACCCTGCGGCTTCAGCGCGGATCCGGTGAAGGCGCGCCCCTGCACGCCCAGGCGGGCACGCAGTCCGGGGATGCCGATCCGCGGGCCGCCCAGCCGCGCGGCGAGGTTCTGGGGAATCTCGCACGCCTCCAGCTCAACGTCCGCGTGCAGGGAGGTGTTGCCGAACACCATGTTCAGGAACTGGCCGGCATCATCCCCGATCGTGGCGGTGGCGAGGGCGATCCGGACCGCGAACACGCCCTCTCCGCGATCGGCGATGTCCTCGACCCGGCCGACGATGTCGCGCAGCACCGCCTCGCTCTCGATGGCCGCGACGGGCATTTCGACGCTCTGCTCGACGGCGATCGCCTCGGCACGGGCGGCGATCGAAGCGGCGTCGCTCCGCACGCGGTAGGTGACGGCGAAGCGGGCGCTCATGGCCGGGGCACCACCAGGGCGTCGACCGCGACCGCGCCCTGCGCGCCGAGGATCACGGGGTTCAGGTCGATCGCCTGCAGCCGTGGGCCGAGCGCGAGTGCGGCGTCCTGCAGCGCGAGCAGGAGGTCGAGCAGCGCATCGGTGGCGCCAGGATGGGTCCAGCGGGGGCTGGCGAGAATGCGGCCCACACTGGCGCGGGCGAGACCGGCGGCCAGCGTGGCGCGATCCACCGGCAACGGCCAGGTGGCGACGTCGCGCAGCGCCTCGGCATGGATCCCGCCGAGGCCGGCGATCAGCACCGGACCGACGCCTTCGGCCTGCGCGATGCCGGCGATGGCTTCCAGCGCCCCGGTCACCATGGGCTGCACGACGGTCTCCGGGCAGCCGAGGGCGGCGAAGGCGGCGCGAACGGCGGCGGCGTCGCGGAGCCCGACGCGGACGAGCCCCTGGTCGCTCTTGTGAGCAACCCCTGGCACCACGCCTTTCAGCACGACGGGGAAGCCGGCCGCTTCGGCTGCGGCCACGGCCTCGTCCGCATCGGTGCAGACCGTGGTCGGCACGCACGGCACGCCGAAGCGGGCAAGCAGCGCCAGGCTCTCGGGTTCGGTCAGCGGGCTGGCCGGCAGATCGAGGGCCGGGCCGCCCGCCTCCCTGGGCGTTGGCGCGGGCAGCGGCGCGGGCGGCGGGCTCAGCAGCGCGGCGATGGCTTCGAGCAGGATGTCGGTCTCGGTGAACACCGGCATGCCGCGGGTCTCGTATTCGGCGCGCTCGCTGGCCGGCATGCTGCCGGGGGCGAGCACGAGCAGCGGCTTGCCGGCGGCCTCCACGGCGTGACCGAGCGCGGTGCGGTATGGGTCGCCTTGCCAGGGGTTCATGGAGTGGACGAGCGCGAGGCCGACGCCCACGCCGGGATCGGCCAGCAGCCGCGTGGGCACGTCGCCCGCGCGGCGCATGCCGCCGAAGATCCCGAGATCGAGCGGGTTGCCGATGCGGGAGAACATCTTGCGCCCGTCCAGCGCGGCGCGGGTCCCTGCGGCCAGTGGCGCGAGCGGGACGCCGAGTGCCGTGGCGCGGTCGGCGAGCAGCGACGCGCCGGCGCCCGAGGTCGACATCGCCCCCAGCCCGCCGGATTGGCGCCCGAACCGGTCGAGCAGCGCGCAGGCGGTCATCAGGCCTTCGAGCGTCGTGACCTCCGCCACCCCGCTCGCGGCGAACAGCGCGGCGTAGGCGGCGGCGTTGCCGGCCAGGCGGGAGGAGTGGGCGACCGCGGCGGCCGCCCCGGCCTCGGACCCGCCGATCTTCAGCGCGACCACCGCCTTGCCCGCCTGCGCCGCGCGCAGCGCGAGGGCGCGGAAGCGGGCGCCGTCGGGCAGCGAGTCGATCAGCAGCGCGATCACGCGGGTGGGCGCGTGGCCGATCGCGTAGTCCATGTAGTCGAGCACCGAGAGGTCGGCCTCGTTCCCGGCGGAGGCGAACAGCGACAGGCCGGCGCCCAGCATGCCGAGCCGGCCCGCCATCGCGTCGAACAGCGCGCCGCTATGGGAGAAGATGGCGATCCCGCCCGCGGCCTGGCGTTTCGCATGAGCGGTGTTGAAGCCGATCGAGACGGGCCCTTGGGACGCCCCGTGTGCGTTGTAGATGCCGTTGCAGTTGGGGCCGACGATGCGGATCCCCTCCTCCGCCGCGATGTGCTGCAGGGTCGCCTGGCGGTCCGCACCGCCCGCATCCAGGCTCTCGGCATAGCCGGCGGAGCCGACGATCACCGCCTTCATCCCGGCCCGCGCGCAGTCGCGCACCGCCTGCAGCGCGGCCTCGGCGGGGATCGCCAGGAAGGCCGCGTCCACGGGTTCGGGCAGGGACGCGACGTCGGGCACGCACCGGATGCCCTCAATGGCCGAGAGGCGCCGGCTGACGCCGTATACCCCGCCCTGGAAGCCGGCGGCACGGAGGTTGGTCAGCACGATGTAGCCGTGCTTGGTGGTGTCGTCGGTCGCGCCGATCACCGCCACGGCGCGCGGATGGAACAGCGCGTGCAGGGCCTCCTGCGTGGCGGGCTGGGGCATGAGCTCTCCTCGGGACGGGGCGGGCATACTGTCCAGCCGGTCCCGCGGTGTCCATAAGCGGCGGCGCGGCCTACTCTCCTCGCACCCACGGAGGAGACAAAGGTGAGCGACACGCCCCCGATCCTGATCAGCGAGCTGCGCGGCCATATCCGCATCCTCACCATCAACCGTCCCGAACGCTCCAACGCGATCTCCCCGGAGCTCGGAGACGCCCTGATCGACGCGTTCGTCGAGGCGAACGCCGATCCCGAGGTGCGGGTCGTGATCCTGACCGCCGTCGGCGACCGCGCCTTCTGCGGCGGCGCCGACCTGAAGGCGCGCGCCGAGGAGGACCGCGCGGGCAAGCCGTTCCAGCCGTTGCTGTCGCGCGTGCAGCGCTACCTCTATGAGGTCGTCTACGAGACCTTCAAACCAACCATCGCCGCGCTGAACGGATCCGCCGTCGCGGGCGGCTGCGAGCTCGCGCTGGCCTGCGACCTGCGGGTCGGCGCCGAACAGGCGCTGATGGGCCTGCCCGAGGCCAAGCGCGGCAAGGGCGCGCATTTCGCCAACATCATGCTGCCGCGGCTCGTCCCCTCCGCCATCGCCTTCGAGATGCTCTATCTCGGCGAATACATTGGCATGGAGGAGGCGAAGCGCTGGGGGCTGGTCAACCGCATCGTGCCCAAGGGGGAGGCCCTGGCCGAAGCGTTGCGGCTGGCGGAGGCCATGGTCGAGAACGCCCCCGTCACGCTGCGCCGCATGAAGGAGACGGCGGTGCGCGCCAACGGCCTGCCGGTCGCCACCGCCATGCGGTTGAACGAGGGCATCAGCCCCTACCAGAGCGAGGACCGCGTCGAGGGCGTCCGCGCCTATGTCGAGAAGCGCAAGCCGGTCTGGAAGGGCCGCTGAGCCACGCCGGGCTTGCACCCCGGCGCCCCTTCCCCATCATCGACCCGACGGATCAAGAGGGAGGCGGACATGCTGCGGCTTTCGGTGTTGGACCAGTCGACGGTGGTGACCGGCCGCACGCCCGACACCTCCATCCGGGAGAGCATCCGCCTCGCCCAGCACTGCGAGGCGCTGGGCTATCACCGCTACTGGTGCGCCGAACACCACAACTCGGAAAGTCAGGCGGGCACCGCCCCCGAGATCCTGATCGCCGCCATCGCCGCGACCACGACGCGCATCCGCATTGGGTCGGCCGGCGTGATGCTGCCGCACTATTCCTCCCTGAAGGTCGCCGAACAGTTCCGCGTGCTGGACGCGATCGCGCCCGGCCGCATCGATCTCGGCCTCGGCCGCGCACCGGGATCGGACGGGCTCACCGCCTACGCGCTCAACCCGCAGGCGGAGACCGCGGCGGAGCACTTCCCGGCTCAGGTGCGCGACCTGCTGGCCTGGATCGCCGGCACGCCCCTGATGGAAGGCCATCCGTTCCGGACCATCCGCGCCCAGCCGCAAGGACCGACCAGGCCGGAGGTGTGGATCCTCGGCAGCTCCGACTACGGCGCGCAGGTCGCCGCCTATTTCGGCCTGCCGTTCTGCTTTGCCCACTTCATCACGGACGGCGGCGGCGCGGCACAGGCGCTCTCGCTCTACCGGGAGGGCTATCGCCCCAGCGCCGACCATCCCACGCCGCATGCGGCCATCTGCGTCTGGGGAATGGCCGCGGAAACCGAGGCCGAGGCCGCGCGCCTGTTCACCTCCCGCGAGCTGTGGCGGCTGGGGCGCGACCGGGGCGTGTTCACCGCCCTGCCCTCCCCCGAGGAGGCCGCCGCCCACACCTACAGCGAAGCGGAACGCGCGCGCGTGCAGCGCCTGCGGGAGCGTGCGTTCTACGGCACGCCCGACCACGTCGCGGCGCGGCTTCGGACGTTGGCGACGGAGCTGGGCGTGGACGAACTCGCGGTGCTCACGACCCTGCACGATCCTGAGGCGCGGCGGCGGTCCTATGCGCTGTTGGCGGAGGCGTTCGGCCTGGCGGCGACACCGCGCGCCGCCTGACGCCCGACCGGCTGGCGTCCTGGCCGTTGGCGCCTCGACTGCCGGCGCCCGGCCGGCCGATCAGTATCGGCTGAGGTCGGGAGGGCCTGCGCGGTATCGCCCGCGGGCGCGCCAGAGCTGGAAGCGGAATGCCAGCCAGGCGATCACCGCCGCCGCGAGGGCGACCGGCAGGATGATCAAGGCGATCCACAGCGCGAAGGCCGCGACGGCGATTGCCCCGGCCGCCACGGCTACCAGCACGGCCCAGAAGAAGATACGCGTCGCCAAGGGCGGCCGCGCAGGCTTCGGCGGCATCCGGAAGCTGCCGTCCAGCCGCATGTCCAGTTCTGGCGGTCTACGATCGCTCATGCCCGTGAGGTGGCCCGAATCCTGAGCTGGTTCAAGTCCGCTCACGCGCGCCCGTTCGGCACGGCGCTTGCTACTCTGGATGCGGGCGGAGTTCACTCGTCCCGGGGCGCCGCGTGGCCGTCATGCCCGCCCGCCCGGGGCGCCGATTGCCCGTCCGCGGTGGAGCTCCACCGGAAGTCGCTGCGTGTTCGTTCGCCCGTCACCGCCGCTGAACCGCGGCGCGCCGCCCAGAGTTCGGTCAGAGACAAAGCAGGGGGACATAGCGTGAGGCAGGACAACTCCAAATCCCGTTCGGCCCTGGGCCGCCGCGAGGTGCTCGCCACCGCGGGCGCCGCCGCCACGCTGCCGATGATCGGCGGGCGCGCCCGAGCCGCGGACCCGATCGTGCTCGGTTGGGTCGGTCCCCTCTCGCCCCCCGGCGGCTACGCCGAAGGCACGAACATGAAATACGCCGCCGAGATCGCCCTCGAAGAGATAAACGCGCAGGGCGGTCTGCTCGGCCGCCCCGTGCAGATCGTCTATGCCGACACGCGCGGCATGCCCGCCGAGGGCCGCACCGCCGCCGAACGGCTGGTCACGCAGAACAAGGCCGTCGCCGTGTTCGGGGAATTCCATAGCCCCGTTGCCCTCGCCGAGATCGAGGTCTTCCACAAATACGGCATCCCGTTCATGGCCTGCGACGTGTGGTCCGACCAGATCACCGCCAAGGGCTACCCGGAAGTGTTCCGCAACGCGCCCTCGGTCTCCCTGATCGACGTGACCATCGGCAAGTGGATCGCCGCCGCCGGCTTCAAGCGCATCGCCATCATCGCCGAGAAGAACGATGTCGGCCTCGCCGCCCGCACGCTGGTCCAGAAGGAGCTGACCGCCGCCAACATCGCCTTCGACGCGGTCGACGCCGACCCGAACCTGACCGACTTCACGGCGCAGATCCTGCGGTTCAAGAGCGCCTCGCCGCCCTACGACTTCCTGCTGACCATCTACTCGGAAGCCGGCGCCTACCCGATGGTGCGCCAGGCGCACGACCTCGGCTTCGCGCCCACCGCGCAATGCGGCATCTACAATTCGGGCGGACAGGCGGTGAACCCGACTTTCTGGGAGAATGTCGGCGAAGCCGGCAAATACCTGGCGACGGAGAATGTCGGCCTGCCGAAATCCGCCTGGAACGACAAGACCAAGGCCTTCGTCGCCGCCTACAAGAAGCGGCACAAGGGCGACGATCCGTCGGGCGCGGTGATGGAAAGCTACGACGGCGCCTGGCTGCTGTTCGATGCGATCAAGACCGCCGGCAGCACCGATTCGAAGGCCATCATCTCGGCCCTCGAAAAAACGAACTACGTGGGCGTCCGCGGCAAATACGCGTTCTCCACCGAACACGAGCCCGCCTGGCACTACCACCAGTTCCTCGGCGCGCCGCTGACGATCCTGCAATACACCGAGGTCAAGCAGGCGCAGTCCGACGCACCGATCGTCTGGCCACGGGAGTTCGCGACCGTGCCGTACGTCTACAAGAAGCCCGGCACCTAGGCCGCGACGCATGGCCGACTATCTGCTGGTCCAGGCCCTCAACGGCCTGGTCATCGGCGTCATCTACGCGGTCATCGCCGCCGGGCTGACGGTGATCTTCTCCATCCTGCGCATCGTGAACTTCGCCCATGGCGAGGTGTACATGATGGGCGGCTACTTTGCCTATTTCGCGATCAAGCTGCTGGGCATCCCGCCAATGGGTGCCGTGCTCGTGGCAATGGCGCTCAGCATGGTCCTGTCGTTCGTGGTCGAGCGCGCGTTCCTGACGCCGCTCTACAGCCCGACCACGGAGCGCAAGGGCGATTACGGCATCCTGGTCACGTTCGGGATCTCCATCTTCCTGCGCAACATCGCGCTGATCATCTTCGGCCCCTACCCGCTGCGCCCGCCTTCCTTCATCACCGGCGCGCTGATCGCGGGCGGCTTCGTGATGACCTGGGACCGCGTGTTCGACGCCGCCGCCGGCGTGCTGATGCTGCTCGCGCTGCTGTGGTTCATGCACCGCACCACCTGGGGGGAGGCGCTGAACGCGGTCAGCCAGTCGCGCGAGTCCGCAGCGATCTGCGGGATCGACGACCAGCGCTTCTACATGCTCGCCTTCGGCCTGGGCGGCGCGCTGGCCGGCGGCGCCGGTGCGCTGGTCGGGCCGATCTACTCGCTCTCACCCTCCATGGGCCTGATCCCCGACACGCAGGCCTTCGCGATCGTCATCCTGGGCGGCATGGGATCCGTGGCGGGCAGCATCGTCGCCGGGCTCATGATCGGTTTGTCGGAAAGCATGTTCGTCGCGTTGTTCCCGGACCCCAGCCGCAGCCTGACCTATGCGCAGGCATTCAGCCTGCTCGTGCTGATGGTCGTGCTGCTGGTACGGCCCACCGGCCTGTTCGGCCGCGCGCACACGGCGCTGGAGTAGGACCATGCGGATCCCGACCCTCCTCGCCGTGCTCCTGCTGCTCGCGGTGGCGCTCGCCTTCCCGCAACTGGTGAACGCCTACTGGCTGTCGGTGAGCATCCTCGCGATCTTCTACGCGATCGTCACCGCGAGCTGGACCTTGCTGGTCGGCTATGCCGGCCAGTTCTCCTTCGGCCACATGGCCTTCGTCTCGCTGGGCGCCTACACCTCCGGCCTGCTCGTCGTCAGCTTCGGCGTGCCGATCCCGATCGGAATCCTCGCCGGCATCATCGTCTGCGCGGTGGTCGGCAGCGGCGTCGGCTATGTCGGGCTGCGCATGCGCGGTCCCTATCTCGCGCTGTTCACCGTCGCCTTCTCCGAAGTGCTGCGCATCATCTTCGTCTCGGAGACCGAGATCACCGGCGGCTCGGGCGGGCTCGAGGTGCCGCCGCTGTTCCACATCCGCTCCGACGCACCCTACTACTACCTCGGCCTCGTCCTGCTCGCCGCGTCCCTCGGTGCGATGGTCGCACTCGTGTCCTCCCGCTGGGGCCTGTTCTTCCGCGCAATCCGCGAGAACGAGCAGGCCGCCGCGGCCGCGGGCGTGCGCGTCATCCGCTTCCGCGTGCTGGCCTTCGCGATCGCCAGCAGCTTCGCCGGCCTCGCGGGCGGCTTCTATGCGCATTACGTTGGCATCCTCACGCCCGATATCGGATCGGTCGACCAGATGGGCCTCGTCGTCGCCATGGCCGTGATCGGCGGGGCGGAGAGCCTGGTCGCCTCCGTCATCGGTGCGCTGATCCTGGAAGCGGCGATCGAGGCCCTGCGGAGCTACGGCGAGTGGCGGCTGGTGATCTTCGGCGCCGCCCTGCTGCTGGTGATCCGTTTCGCCCGAAACGGATTGCTGCCGCTCGCCTGGGCGTGGCTGACCCGCGCCAATCCACGCCTGCGCCGGGTGTTCGCGGGATGAGCGCCAGCACGACCCCGCTGATCGAGGCGCGCGGCCTGACCATGCGCTTCGGCGGCATCCTGGCCGTCGATGCGCTGGAGTTCGCCGTGCATCCCGGCGAGCTGGTCGGCCTGATCGGGCCGAACGGATCCGGCAAGACCACCACGATCAACATGCTGAGCGGCCATCTCGCGCCCGTGGGTGGCGAGATCAGGGTGCGAGGAACGCCGGCCACCGGACGCAAGGCGAGCGACTTCGCCACGATCGGTGTCGGCCGCACGTTCCAGATCACGCAGCTCTTCAGCCGCATGACGGTGTTGGAGAACATGCTGGTTCCCGGCCTCGCGCGGCCCCGGTCGCACAAGGCGGCGGTGACGGAAACGGCGCAACGTCACCTGGACTTCCTCGGACTTGCCAAGCTCCAGCACCTGCAGGCCCGCGCCCTCTCCGGCGGGCAGCAGAAGCTGCTGGAACTCGGGCGCGCGCTGATGCTGGAGCCGTCGATCCTGTTCCTCGACGAGCCGTTCGCCGGCGTGAACCCGTTCCTGCGCGACGAGATCATCGAGCTCGTGCAGAAGCTGCACGCCGACGGCCGCACCTTCGTGATCGTGGACCACGACATCGAGGCGCTGCAGCGCCTGGTGCGGCGCATGGTCGTCATGGCCCGCGGCCGCAAGATCGCCGATGGCACCGTCGACGAGGTGCGGCATGACCAGGAGGTGCTGCGCGCCTATGCCGGATTCTGAAACGCCGCTGCTGGTCGCGCGCGACCTGGTCGCCGGCTACGTGCCGGGCGTCAACATCTTGAACGGCATGTCGGTCGACGTCGTGCCCGGCGAGGTCCGCTGCGTGCTGGGGCCGAACGGCACGGGAAAGTCGACGCTGCTGAAGGCGATGTTCGGCTTCCTGCCCACGCAATCCGGAGACATGCGCCTTCGCGGGCAGCCTGTCCTCGGCACCGCCCCCCACCGCATGGGCGCGTTCGGCATCACCTACCTTCCGCAGCGACCAAGCGTGTTCCCGTTTCTGACGGTGGAGGTGAATCTGCGGCTGGGGACGTGGGCGTTCCGGCACGATCGGGCGCGGGTGCGGGAACGCACGGAACGCGCGCTCGACCAGTTCCCGATCCTGCGGGAGCGGCTGCGGCAGACCGCCGGCACCATGTCGGGCGGGCAGCAACGCCAGCTCGAGATCGCCCGCGCCCTGATGGGCGACCCGACCGTGCTGCTGATGGATGAACCGACCGCCAGCATCGAACCGCGCGTCGCGGCCCAGATCTACGGGATCATCCAGGGCCTGGCGCGCGACGGGAAGGCCGTGCTGCTCGTCGACCAGAACATCAAGGGGGCACTCGGCATCGCCGACCATGTCTACGTCATGCGCACGGGCACGCTGTTCGAGGAGGGGCCGCGCGCGAACTTCACCGACGACGTGGAGACGCTGGTGAGCCGCTGGCTCTACACGCGCTGACCCTGGCCCCGCGCGTCAGGCCTGCTAGACTCGCTCCGAACGAGGGAAGGAGCGCGTCATGAAGGTCGGCCTGTTCGTCAATACGCAGTATCCCGCGGGCACCGCGGTCGCGGCCCAGATTCCGGGCCTGGTCGAGCAGATCCGCACGGCGCGTGACGCGGGGTTCAGCTCGCTGTGGTTTCCGCACCACTGGCTGACACATCCGATGCAGATGCTGCAGATCACGCCGGTGATGGCCTATGTCGCGGCGCATGCCGAGGGCATGACGATCGGCCCGAACATCCTGATCCTGCCCCCGCTCAATCCGGTGCATGTCGCGGAGGAAGCCGCGACCCTGGACGTGCTGACCGGCGGCAACTTCATCCTGGGCGCGGGCCTGGGCTACCGGCCCGAGGAGTTCACCGCCTTCAACGTGCCGCTGAGCGAACGCGCGCCGCGCTTCACCGAGAGCCTGAACCTGATGCGCCGCCTGTGGACCGAGGACACGGTCGACCACGAGGGCCGGTTCTACACGGTGAAGAACGCCGGCACCAGCCTGAAACCCGCGCGGCCCGGCGGTCCGCCGCTGTACATCGCGGGCCAGGCCGACGTGTCCGTGCGACGGGCCGCCCGCATCGGCGATGCGTGGCTGATCGTCAACACCAGCGGCCTCTCGACCGTCGCCCCGCTGATGAAGACCTATCGCGCCGCGCTGGCCGAGTACGGCCGGACCCCGCGCGAATTCCCCATGACGTTCGAGTGCTACGTCGGCGCCAACAATGCCACGGCGCACGAGGAGTGCCGCGGCCCGCTCGAATACAAATACGCGGCCTATGCCGCCTGGGGGCAGCCCAAGACCGATGCCGGCGGCAGCTTCGAGGATTTCGCGCGTGACCGCTTCATCATCGGCGACGCCGCGCATGTGAAGGAGGAGATCGCGCGCTACCGCGAGCTGCTGGGGATCGACCATTTCATCATGCGCTGCGAATGGCCGGGTCTGGAGCAGGAGAAGGTGCTCGCCTCGATCCGTCGCCTGGGGCAGATCTTCGCGTGACGGAACGGTGACGAAAAGGAGAGTTGCGCCCCCGCGCTGACCTGGGCGAAGAACCAGCGCAACGAAACTCACGGGTCCCGTCCATGCCAGCGACTCTCGAGGACTACATCAACGCCGCGGACTGGGCGTATAGCCAGGGCGGCGATCCGCTTCCGACCGGTCTTGGCTTCACCTACCTGAACGGCGCGGTGGACGGGACGCCGCTGCAACTCTACAGCCAGGACACCGGCTTCTACGGTGCCGCGCTGGTGACCTCCGCCAACCAGGTGGTGATCACCTTCGAGGGCACCAACTTCTTCACCGGCAACGACACGTTCACCGCGGCGCAGGTCGCGGACGACGCCGCGATCTCGGCGGGCGTGACCGCGCCGTCCTTCCTGACGGCGGCGGCGTTCACGGCCGAGGTGATCGGCGAAGCGATCGTCCAGGGCTACAGCCTGTCCGACATCACCGTCACCGGCCATTCGCTCGGCGCGGCGGAGGCGGAATACGTTGCCGCGACCTATGGTCTGGGCGGCGTCGCCTTCGCCCCGCCGGGCATCGTCACCAGCGTGACGCCGACCGTCTCGTTCACCTCCTATGTCGATTACGGCGATCCGGTCGGCAACTACGCGAGCAATCCGCCCGACAACATGGGCGAGATCGTCCAGTCGTCCGACATCCGGCATTTCGGCACACAGGTGCTGCGAGGGAACCCGCTCGACGGGGATCTGCTGCAATCCGCCGCCACGGCCTACGCCGAAGGCGACGAGGCCGGGGCACTCGGCATCCTCGCGGGCCTCGTGCAGTTCCACTACCTGACGCGCTACGCCCAGGATCTCGACCTGACGCTGGTCGACGGCGATCACACGGTGAACGCGATCCGCGACCGGCTGCCGCTGTTCGAGGGCGCGACCCTGCCCTGCTACGTCGAGGGAACGAGGATCGCGACGGCAACGGGCAGCGTGCCGATCGAGCGGCTACGCCCCGGCGACCAGGTGCGCACCGTGTCGGGGGCCTTGCGGCCCGTCACGTGGACCGGACGGCGGCACGTGCGCTGCGACCGGCACCCGACGCCGACGGCCGTGCGTCCCTATCGCGTTGCGGCCCACGCCTTCGGCCGCAACCTGCCGACCCGGGACCTGTTCCTCTCGCCCGACCACGCGCTGTTCGTCGGGGGCGTGCTGATCCCGGTCCGCTATCTCGCGGACGGCGCCGCGATCACCCAGGTCGCGCCGGCGGACGTCACGTACTGGCACATCGAACTCGATCGGCACGACGTCATCCTGGCCGAGGGCCTGCCCGCCGAAAGCCTGCTGCCGGGCGAGACCAACCGCGCCGCTTTCGCGGACGGCGGCGTCATCGCCCTGCATCCCACGCTGGATCCCCGCCCGAACGCAGAGAGCCTGCAGTGGGAGGCCGAGGGATACGCGCCGCTGGTCATCACCGGGCCGATCGTGGCGCGCGCCAGGGCCAGCCTGCGCGCGCCTCGCCGTCAGCGGCCCGGGGTGCAGCCCAGGTGCGCGGCACGATCCGGCGGGATCGGCGTCCGGTCGTAGATCGACATCGTCCACGGGTCCTGCACGAGCTTGTAGTCGCGCAGCGCCGGATCCGCGAGCACGGTCGCGACCGCGTCGCCCGGCCACCCGTTCTCCTTCTCCAGCACGATGAACCTGTGGCCGTCGCGCACGCCCTGGAAGCCCAGGAACTTGCCCAGCACGAAACGATCCGCCTGGACCGGCGTGCCGTGCGCGTAGAGCCGGGAGAAGATGTGCGGGCCTTCGTCGCTGAAGACGATGGTCGCCGGCTCGCAGCTCGTGGCGATCATGTCCCCGAACGTCTGCCACCGCTCCCGCCGCGCGATCAGCGCCGCGTGCCGCTGCCAGAACCAGCCGATATTGGCGTGGGTGGTGACCGGATAGGCGTCGTGGGTCGGCAGGTAGGGCGAGTGCGCCTCGTTCTGCCGCAGCAGCGTGGGCCGCGCGAGTTCCGCCAGCACATGGTTGCCCGCGACCAGGGTCAGCACCGCGGCGTAGATCGCAATGCGGCCGAACGCCGGGCGCCGCGTGAGGGCGATGCCGAACAGGATGCCGAACCCGGCAAGACACATCATGAAGTGCCGGGTCGGCTGCGGGTTGGGCAGGAAGAAGGCCAGCGGCACGGCAATCAGCGCGAGGGGACCCAGCAGCTCCGCGAAACCGCCGCGGCGCGCGCTCATCACGGTCAGGCCACCGGCGGTGAGCAGCCCCAGCAGCCCGGTCGCGATGCCGCAGCCGACCAGCATGTAGACGAAGCCCGGCACGATCGTCGCCCAGTGGTAGAACGAAAAGAAGTAGTGCCCGACCGTCTGGTCCATCTGCGTCGCGACGATCGATCGTTGCAGCAGAAAGAACATCGCCAGCGCGCCGAGTGGCGCCAGCGAGCGCAGGATGCCGGACACGAAGAAGCTGCGGATCGATCGCGTGTCGATGCGCGACAGGACAAGCCACGGAAAGGCGAGGAAGATCTCGCCCCGGCACAGCAGGCCCAGCAGCAGCAATAACGCGCCCGCGACGCCGGCCAGCACCGCGGTCCCGCCGCGCGCCGGCAGGAACAGGCACACGGCGGCTGCGGAGAGGAACGCGAACATCGGCAGCACGGGATGTCCCGAGGTGCCGAGTTCCACCATCATCGGGCTGAACGCGAAGACGAGCAGCGCGATCGTGGCGGTGAGCGTGCCGTGCACCAGCCGCACCGCCCCCCAGAAGCAGACCAGCCCGGGCGCAAGAGCCCAAAGCCCGACCTGGTTCATCAGCGGAGCCATCCGATCCGGATCATGCAGCATCGCCGCCGGCACGAAGCGATACATGGCCGCGAGATAGCCGAAGCCGAAATCCCGGTCGTAGTGCAGCGGCGAGTTGAGATACCGCCCGCTATCCGCGCCGTCCATCAATCCGACGAGCACGCGGTACAGGTCGGGCTCGCCCAGCATGTGGCGATACTGCAAGGCCCAGATCAGCGCGAGATAGGCGACCAGGGCGAGAAAGGCGACGACGACATCGAGTCGGGACGCAGCCAAGGCGAGCGCGGACGTCTCCCGCGTGCGCATCGAGAGGGATCGAGCCAAACGTAACCCCGCTTGTATGGAGGCGCGGGTGACAGCATGAATGAGCAGCCAGGGAAACCGTCAAAAGCGCGTCCTGGCGCGGCTGTGAACGCGTCACCGGGAGGTATCGAAACGATGAAGATCGGCACGCTGATTCCGCAGAACGATGTGGGCGGATCCCGTCAGGTTCTGAAAGAATTCGCACTCGCCGCGGAATCCCTGGGCTACGACTATCTGGAAGCCGCGGACCACGTGCTGGGCGTGAACGTGGAGAACCGTCCGGATTGGGGCAACCGCAACACCTCGGCCGACTTCTTCCACGATCCGTTCGTGATGTTCGGCTATCTGTCCGGAGTCACATCGCTCGGGTTCTCGACCGGCGTGCTGATCCTGGCGCAGCGCCAGGCCGTGCTGGTCGCGAAACAGGCGGCCTCCCTCGACGTCCTCTGCGAAGGCCGCTTCCGGCTTGGGGTCGGCGTCGGCTGGAATCCGGTGGAGTTCGTCGGACTGAACGAGGAGTTCGGCAACCGCGGCCGCCGCAGCGTGGAGCAGGTGGAAGTAATGCAGGCGCTGTGGGCCAACCCGCACGTGACCTTCAAGGGACGCTGGCACACGATCGACGACGCCGGCATCAACCCGATGCCCGCCGCGCGCCGCATTCCCGTGTGGTTCGGCGGCCATCACCCGGAGACGCTGAAGCGGATCGCGCGCTATGGCGACGGGTGGATGATGCTCGCCTATCCCGCCGGCGACGAGGCGCTCGCCGCCTTCGACGAGCTCCGCCGGCTCACGGAAGCGGAAGGTCGCGATCCCGCCTCGATCGGAATCGAGGTCTGGGTTTCGACCGCCGTCGGCGGCCCGAAGGACTGGCGGGAGGAGTTCCTGTTCTGGAAGCGCGCCGGCGTCACCCACGTGACCGTTGCCAGCACGCATGGCCGCGGAATCCACGTCCGCATCCCGGGTCGCACGATGGCCGACCACCTGAAGGCGATCACCGATTACCGCGATGCGATTGGTGATCTTCTGTAGACGGGCCTGCTGCGAGATTGTTCTTGCCGGCAGCGCGGCCGGCAGAGCAAACCCTTCCCGGCGCGGCGACATGGATTAGATGAGCTAATCCATGCTCGACGAGAAATCGTTTGTGCGCTCCCGACGACGCTCGCGATAGTTCGCAAAGTTTCAGTCGGCAGGCGGATCTTGCGAATACCCGCGCACCGTTCGCACCTGCGGGAACACGCTCGCCGCGCCGCCGGCGTACGAGACGAGCAGCGCGCACAGCGTGCGTTGCCGAGCACGGTGATCGTGCCGGCACTGCGACGAGCCCTGCAGGGCGGCGCTGCGTATCATGAGCGCGCAGACCGAGCGCGGAACGACGAACCCGTGATACGCGGGACGACGAGAGGAGCCCGCCGCCCGTGCTTACGCGCCCCCTCAGACTGCGTGGCCGCTCATGACCTGGCGGATCGGCATCGACATCGGCGGCACCTTCACCGACGTCGCCCTCATCCAGCAGGAAGGTGGACGGCTGGCCGTAGCGAAAGTGCCCAGCACGCCGGGGCACCTGGCGGATGGCGTGCTGGCCGGCGTGCACGCGGCCCTCGCCCGCGGCGCCATCGAACCGTCCGCCGTGTCGTTGATGTCGCATGCAACGACCGTGGTCACCAACGCCCTGCTGGAGCAGAAGGGCGGCCGCACGGGCTTCATCGCGACCCGCGGCTTCCGCGACCTGCTGGAACTGCGCCGCTCCTCCAAGGCCGATCTCTACGACCTGTTCCAGGACGGACCGTCGCTGCTCGTGCCGCGCTGCTGGTGCTGGGAGATCACCGGCCGCATCGACGCGCAGGGCGACGTCGTGACACCGCTGGCCGAGGACGAGATCCCCGCCCTCGTCGCCGCGATCCGGGATGCGAAGCTGGAGGCGGTGGCGGTCTCCCTCCTGTTCTCCTTCCTCAACGATGATCATGAGCGCCGCCTTGGCGCCGCGCTGCGCGCCGCGCTACCGGACGTCCCGGTGTTCCTCTCCTGCGAGGTGCTGCCCGAGATTCGCGAGTTCGAGCGCGCCTCCACCACCTCCGTCTGCGCCTATGTGGCGCCGCTGCTGCGCTCGTACCTCGCGCAGCTCGAAGCGGCGACGGCGGCGATCGGCCTGCCGAAGCTGCACGTCATGGGCAGCAATGGCGGCATCCTCGACGTGGCCGAGTGCCTGCGCATCCCCGCCGCGGTGGTGGAGTCCGGCCCCGCCGCCGGCGTGGTCGCCGCAGCCCTGGCGGGGCGGCAGATCGGCCTGCCCAACCTGATCTCCTTCGACATGGGCGGAACCACCGCGAAGGCGAGCGTCATCGCCGACGGAGAGATCGCCGTCACCGCGGATTACGAGGTGGGCGGCGCGGGCAACGCGAAACGCTGGATGCACGGCACCGGCCATCCGATCCGGGTTCCGGTGGTGGACCTCGCCGAAGTCAGCGCGGGCGGCGGCTCCATCGCCTGGATCGATGCCGGCGGGGCGCTGAAGGTCGGACCGCACAGTGCCGGGGCCGATCCCGGCCCGGCCTGCTACGGGCGCGGCGGTACGCGCCCGACCGTCACCGATGCGAATGCCGTGCTGGGCTACCTCGATCCCGATGCCCCGCTGGGTGGCGACCTGCGCATCGATCGCGCTGCCGCCGAGGCGGCGATCGCACGCCACGTCGCCGATCCGCTCGGCCTCTCCCCGCTGGCCGCGGCCGCGCGGATCGTGGAGGTGGTGAACGCCAACATGGTGGAGGCGCTGCGCATCGTGTCGATCGAGCGCGGCCTCGATCCCGCCGAGTTCCACCTGATCGCCTTCGGTGGCGCCGGTCCGATGCACGCGGCCTTCCTCGCGGCCGAACTCGGCATTCCCGGCGTCGTCCTGCCGCCTGCCCCGGGCGCTTTCTCCGCCCTCGGCCTGGTCGCGAGCGATCTGAGGCGCGACTATTCCCGCACCTTCTACGCCGATCTCGGCAGCCTCGATCCGGCCGCCCTCGATGCCACGATCGTGGCCATGGAGGATGACGGCCGCGCCATGCTGGAAGCGACCGGCATCGCCCCAGACCGGCAGGTGCTGCAACGCGCCGCCGACCTCCGCTATCCGCGCCAGGCCTACGAGCTGACCGTCCCGATGGACGCCGGCCCCGTCACGCGCGAAAGCCTCGACCGGCTGATGCAGGCCTTCCACCAGAAGCACGCGCAGACCTACGGCCACGCCAACCCGCAGGAGCGGGTGCAGATGGTGAACCTGCGTCTCGGTGCCACCGGCCGCCTGCCGCCGGTCCGCCTCGCCCAGCCGCCGGCCGCCGCGCGCGGCCCTGCCCGCACCCGTCCCGCCTGGTTCCCCGAAACCGGACTCACCCCGGCGATCGTGCTGCGGCGTGAGACGCTGCAGCCGCACCAGCGGATCGCAGGTCCCGCGATCATCGACGCGCTCGACTGCACCGCGATCCTGCCGCCGGGCTGGACCGGGGAGGTCGACCCCCATGGTTTCGTGCATCTGAAACCAGGCGCGCGCGCAGCCGGCAGGCGGGAACACGGAACGGCCGCGCACACCGTCGGGGAGCGCACGCCATGACCATCCTTCCCGTCGATGCCGCGCGCTTCGAGGTGGTCAAGAACGCGCTCGCCTCCGCTGCGGAGGAGATGAAGATCGTCCTTGCCAAGACGGCGTATTCGCCGCTGCTCAAGGCGTCCGGCGATTATTCCTGCGGGATCTTCAATGCCGCCGGCAACATGGTGGCGCAAGGCCCCGACCTGCCGATCCATCTCGGCTCCATGCCCGACGTGGTGCGGCGCGTGGTGGCCGCCTTCCCGGACGTGACGCCGGACGACGTGTTCATCCAGAACGACCCGTACCAGGGCGGCTCGCACCTGCCGGACGTCAACGTCATGGTGCCCGCCTTTCATCAGGGGCGGCTGCTGGGCTACGGCTGCGTCCGCGCGCATTGGGCGGATATCGGCAGCGCCATCCCCGGCAGCTATGGCGCGGTGACCGAGGTCTATGGCGAAGGGTTGCGGCTGCCGCCGATCCGCCTCTACCGCGACGGCGATCTCGATCCCTCCGTCGCCGCCATCATCTTCGCCAACGTCCGCCAGCCGGCCGAACGGCTGGGCGATTTGCGCGCCCAGGTCGCGGCCAACCGGCGCGCCGTCGCGCGGCTCTCCGCGCTGGCGGACAAGTACGGGGCGGAGACGCTGCTGCGGATCATGGACGCGATCCTCGACTATTCCGAGACGATGATGCGCGCCGCGCTGCGCGCCCTGCCCGACGGGACCGCGCGCTTCGAGGAGGTGTTCGACGGCGACGGCGTGATCGGCGTCGGCGAGACCGAGGACGAGACCTTCACGGTGCGCGGCACGATCGAGAAGCGCGGCGATGCGATCACCGTCGACTTCACCGGCACCGACCCGCGCGTCGCCGGGCCGATGAACGCGCCGCTGACCGTCACCGCCTCCGGCGTGTTCGGCGCAATCAAGATGATCGCCGATCCGAAGAACCAGATCCCGCCCAATTCCGGCTGCTGGCGTCCGATCACCGTCGTCGCCGAACCCGGCAGCGTGGTGCATGCGCAGGAACCCGCGCCGGTCGTTTATGCCAACCACGAGATGTCGCTGCGCGTCTCCGACATCGTGTTGGGCGCCATGCACCAGATCTCGCCCGCCACCTGCGTCGCCGGATCCCAGGGCACCGGCGGCGTGATGATCTTCGGCGGCACCGACTGGCGCACCGGCCGCGGCTATGTCAGCTACGAGGTGACCAAGGGCGGGGTCGGCGCACGTCCGCTCAAGGACGGCATCAATGCGATCGGCGGCCCGCTTGCCAACCAGATGAACACGCCCGTCGAGATGCTGGAGATGAGCTTCCCGTTGCGGGTCGAGGAATACAGCCTGATCCCCGACAGCGGCGGCGCGGGACGCTGGCGCGGCGGGCTCGCCGCGCGGCGGGCCTGGCGCATCCTGCACCACGACGCGTACTGCACCACCTGCGTGGAGCGCACCGTGACCGCGCCGCCCGGCCTTGCCGGTGGCGCCGCCGGCGGTGCCGCACGCACGCGCCTCCGCCTGCCCGACGGCACGGAGCGGCCGGTGCCGCCCAAGGGTGCCTTCGTCGCGCCCGCCGACTCCGTCGTCGTGCTGGACGTGCCGGGGGCCGGCGGCTTCGGCCCGCCGGCGGAGCGCGATCCCGCGCGGCTGGAACGCGACCTGATCAACGGCTACGTGAGCTCCCAGGCGGCGGCCCGCGACTATGGCCGACAAGCCGCCGCCGATGAGAAGGACGCCCCGCGGTGACCCGCTTCCGATCCAACCTCGCCGCCGCCGCGGTGTTCGTGTCCCTGCTCGCGCCGTTGTCCCCGGCGGCCGTCGCCCAGACACGGCAGGAGACGCTGCGCGCCGTCTCGGGCGGCACGATCAACAGTCTCGATCCCACTCTGCTCGGGGCGACGCGTGAATCGATCGCCTTCGGCCTCAACACCTACGACCGGCTGGTCAGCTTCGCGACCCGGCGCGAGGACGGGCGATTGGTCTTCGACCTGGACCACTTCCGAGGCGAACTCGCCGAGAGCTTCTCCGTCAGTCCGGACGGGCTGACGCTGACGTTCAAGCTGCGGCCGGACGCCACGTTCCACGACGGCACGCCGGTGACCGTGCAGGATGTGAAATGGTCGCTCGATCGTGCGGTGCTCGCGAAATCCAGCGCCGCGTCGCAACTCGCCAGCGGATCGCTGACGAAGCCCGACCAGTTCGTCGTCGTCGACGACCGGACGTTCCAGGTGAAACTACCCAAGGCCGACCGGCTCGCGATGGGCAATCTCGCGACGCCCTTCGCCCGCATCATCAACAGCACCCTCGCCCGCGCCCATGCGACCGAGGACGATCCCTGGGCGAACGAATGGCTCAAGACCCACGATGCCGGCGGCGGTGCGTACGAGGTCGAGCGCTTCGCCCCCGGTCAGCAGGTCGTGCTTCGCCGCTTCGAGGCGTGGAAGAATGGGCCCGACGGCAAGCTGCCCTGGTTCAAGCGGGTGATCGTACAGGTGGTGCCGGAGGCATCCACGCGCGCAACCCTGCTCGAGCGTGGTGACGCGGACCTCTCGATCGACCTGCAGACCCCCGACGTGATCGCGATCGAGCAGCGTGGCAAGCTGAAGGTCGTGTCGAATCCGCAGATCAACGCGTTTACCTTCCTGGCCTTCAACGGCACGCGCGCGCCGTGGGATTCGGTGAAGCTGCGTCAGGCCGTGGCGGCCGCGCTGCCCTATGATGCGATGTTCCAGGCCTCGCTCTACGGCCGCGGCCGCAAGCTCTATGGCGCGGACTGGACGGACGCGCCGCCGACGCCGCGTTTTCCCCAACCGATGCCGGTGCGCCCCGATGCGGCGCGGGCCAAGGCGCTGCTGGCCGAAGCGGGGTTCGCGACCGGGTTCAAGACCACCCTTGCCTACAGCGTCGGCAGCGCGGCGACGCTCGAACCGGTCGCTGCCCTGGTGAAGGAGGCATTGTCAGCGATCGGCATCGAGGTGGAGGTCCGCAAGCTCGCCGACGCCCAGCTCGCCAGCATGGAGACCGACAAGAGCTTCGACATGCTCCTGGATGGATCGGCCGCCTATCTGCCCTCCACGGACTACTTCTTCCGCATCTTCTATCAGGGCCAGACGCGCTGGAACTTCGGTGGATGGAACGAGCCGGAGATCGCGACGCTGACCGCCCAGGCGCGGTTCGAAACCGATCCGGCCACCTATGATCGTCTCGCCATGCGGATGATCGCGCGCGCCGCGGCGCAGGAGCCGATCGTGCTGCTCTGGCAGCCCAACCTCGAAGCGGTGATGGATCCATCCATCGACGGATTTACTTACTGGTACCATCGTCAGACGGATTATCGCGACCTCTTCCGCAGGTAGGAGCCGCGGCGCCATGCCGCTCACCACGATGCAACGCCGCAGCCTCGCTCATCTCGCCCAGCCGGGATCGGATATGGAGGCGCTTGCCCGGGAGGCTGCCCCGGTGATCGTGCGCGGCGACGGGGTGCATGTCGTGGACGAGACCGGCAAGCGCTACATCGAGGCCTGCGCGGGCCAGGGTGCGGCGGCCTTCGGCTTCAGCGAGAGCCGGCTGGCCGATGCGGCGGACCGGCAGATGCGGGCGCTGCCCTACTACCACCTGTTCAACCGCACGCATCCGCCGGCGATCGAGCTGGCCGAGGCGCTGGTGCGGATCGCACCGGGTGCGGCGGAGGACGACCCGCTGACCCGGGTGCTGTTGCTCTCCTCCGGCGCGGAAGCGAACGACACGGCCCTCCGGCTCGTATGGTCCTATTTCGACGCGATCGGCCAGCCGGGACGGCGGAAGATCATCAGCTTCGACCGCAGTTCGCATGGCAGCACGATCGCGACCGCCAGCGTCTCCGGCCTGCCTTGGCCGCGGGACGGCTCCGACCCGATCCGGATGCTGTGCCGGCACGCCACCACGCCGCACGCCTATCGGGCGCGCCGGGACGACGAGACGGAAGAGGCGTTCGCCGCCCGCATGGCCGCGGCGCTGGAGGCGCTCATCCTGACCGAAGGGCCGGAGACGATCGCCGCCTTCCTCGCCGAACCGGTGCAGATCGGCGGCGGAGTCCTGATCCCGCCCCGAAGCTACTTCCCGCGGGTGGAAGCGCTGCTGCGTCGCTTCGGCATCCTGATCGTGATGGACGAGGTGCTGTGCGGGTTCGGCCGCACCGGTCCGAGCTGGGGATGTGAGGCGCAGGGACTGCGCCCCGACATGCTGACCTGCGCACGCGCGCTTTCGGCCGCCTACCAGCCGATCGCGGCGCTGCTGATGCGGGAGCCGATCCACGACGTGCTGCGCGCGCAGAACCGGCGGTTCGGCGTGTTCGAGGGCGGCAGCCACGGCGCGCATCCGGTCGCCTGCGCGGTCGCGATCGAAGCGCTGCGCATCTACGAGGCCGACGGCATCGCGGCCCATGTCGCGCGGGTCTCCCCGACCTTCCTCGCGGCCCTGGCGACGTTACGGACCCACCCGCTGGTCGGGGACGTCCGCGGCATCGGCCTCGCCGCTGGCGTCGAGCTGGTGGCGGACCAGGCTGGACGGATCCCGTTCGATCCCGCGCGCCGGATGGGGGCACGGGTCGCCGCCTCCTGTCAGGCCGTCGGACTGATGGTCGGAGCGGTGGAGGACTGCATCGTCCTCACGCCCCCGCTGATCATCCGCGACGCGGAGATCGAGGAGCTGACGGCGCGGTTCCGCCGCGGGCTGGACGCCATCTGGGAGGAGGAGGTCAACGCGGGCGCTGGCTGAGGCTGCGCTTCGCCTCTTCCCGCACCCACTCGCGGAAACGCAGTGCCGGATCCTCCGCGGCGGGGCCGACCAGCACGTAGTATCCTTCCCGCACCGTCAGCTCGACGTCGACCGGCTGCACCAGGCGTCCGCTGCGCAGGTGATCCTCGACCAGCAGGTAGCTCGACAGGCAGATGCCCTGGCCCTGCGCCGCGGCTTCCAGCATCAGGGTCGCGTCGCTGAAATGCTGGATGTCGCGAAAGGCGATGCTGCCGTGTCCGGCCGCGGCCAGCCAGTCGCTCCAGGTATTGCCGTGCGTGGTGACGTGCAGCTGGACCACGTTCCGCAGCACGGACAGGTCATCGCGCCCGCGCAGATGCCAGCGGTCCCGGAAGGCGGGGGAGCAGACGGGAAAGACGGAGGCGCGCCCGAGCCGCGTGGCGCAGGCGCCGGGAAAGCGTCCGTTCCCCCAGCGGATCGCCACGTCCACGTCCTGGCGGTCGAAATCCACGTCCTCGTTGGACGATTGCAGCAGGATGCCGATTTCGGGATGGCGCGCGCGGAACGACGGCAGGCGCGCAACCAGCCAGGCGGCGCCGATTCCCGGCGACGCATTGACGCAGAGCACGGTCCGGTCGCGGTCCCGCGTGATGTGCTCGCAGGCGGTCTGCAGCATGACCAGCGCCTCCTGCACCGAACTGGCCAGGAAGGTACCGTGCCGGGTCAGCTCGATGCGGCGCGGCAACCGGCGGAACAGCTTGACGCCGAGCGCTTCTTCGAGCCGGTGGATCTGCTGGCTGACGGCGGAGGGGGTGATGCAGAGCTCGCTCGCCGCCTCACGGAAGCTGCCGCGGCGCACGGCGGCATCGAAGGTGCGGAACAGGTTGGCCGCGGGCAGGCTGCGCGGTTCCCGGCGGTCCGCGGGCAGGCCGCGCGTACGGCGCCGCGGGGTGATCGGCACGACGATCCGGTCCGACCCGCTGCCCCGTCCCATCGTCAGGGTCCGAACACGACGCCGCAGCGGTGGTCCTGCAGTTCCTCGCCCGAGACATGCGCGCCGTGATCGTCGAAGACCACGAAGCCGGGGACGTTCCCCGGGAACGTGGCGCCGACCACGACCAGCGTATGCTGCCCCATTTCCTGCGGCGGGATGGTGGCTCCCAGGATGCGGAACGGGTCGATGTCCTGCATCGTCTCGCCATCCACCCGCAGCGCGCGGTACGCATGCCCGTTGAAGGGCACGGGGAATGGCGTCCAGCGCGGCCCGATCGCGCCGGAATTGGCGGCGATCGCGGCCTTCACGTCGGCACGGACGCAGTCGACATGGATGTGCAGCTGGTTCTGCGTCCGCCCGCCTCTCGAGTTGATGGCCAGCGAAACTTCCGTCCGGTCCAGGTTGCGCGGCAGGCGGACATCCGCGTTCCGTCGCGTCTCCCAGGCGGGCGCCCAGTAATTGGTCGCGCCGTGCGCCAGGATCGCCGGATCCTCGATCCCGGAGATGCGCGCGGTCGGCATCACCAGGAACTGCGCGATGCCGACGATGTCCTTGAGCACCACGTAGCCCTGGGCGCGATCGGGACTGAGCGAGACGGCGGCGCAGGGCGCGGGATCGCGGTCGCGCTCCTGGTTCGGCACGCACTGGTCGTTGACGATGTGCCACAGCACGGACGGGTCCGCGGCCCGGGAGATCGCGGTCGCGCCCAGGACGAAGGCGGCGGCGAGGCCCAGGCCGGACAGCGCGAGGCGGAGGCGGTGCGTCATCGGGTGTGCCTCACGCGATGGACGAGAGTTTCGGGCGATGCCACCTGCAGCCGCTCCCGTCCGTCCTCCGTACGCATCCCCATCGACGCTCCATTCCGCTCCAGCGGAACGATACCGGCCCCTGTGGGACCGCGCCATCGTTAACCAAACGTCAGCCGCGTGCTGCCAGGCTCGCCATGGCAGACCGGAGGACACGCATGAGACGCGCGACCGTGCCGCTCGCCGGCCCGAGGCCGGATCCCGAGGGGCTTGCGCCAGATCAATGCGCGCGCACGCCAGATGGCGACTGTACGGGCATGACCTCCGATCCGGCCCTGCTCACCCGCGACGGTCTCGATGCGCTGCTCGCCACCCTGCATGCCGAAGGCTTCCGCGTGCTGGGCCCGACCGTCCAGGACGGCGCCATCGTCTACGACGACGTGGCGCGCGTCGCGGATCTGCCGGTCGGCTGGACCGATCGCCAGGACGGTGGGTCCTACCGGCTGGAGCGTCGCGGCGACGATGCTGTGTTCGGACACACGGTCGGGCCGTACGCCTGGAAGCGCTTCCTGCATCCGCCGCTGCTGCGGCTCTGGCGCGCGGAGAGCGGGGCGGACGGCGTGCGGATCGCGACCGACCCGCCGCCCGCGCAACCCATGGCGTTCGTGGGCGTGCGCGCCTGCGAGCTGCGCGCCATCGCGGTCCAGGACGCGGTCTTCCTGCACGGCGCCATCGTCGATCCGCACTATGCCGCCCGGCGTCAGGGCTTGTTCGTCGTCGCGGTGAATTGCGGCCAGGCGGGCGGGACCTGTTTCTGCACCTCCATGCAGGCGGGCCCGAAGGCGAGCGCCGGATACGACCTCGCGCTGACCGAACTCGCCGGCGGTTTCCTGGTGGAGACCGGCACGACCCGCGGCGCGATGCTGCTGGACCGGCTGCCCCACCGGCCGGCCACGGCGGCGGAGCGGGAGGGGGCCGCCGCGATCGTTGCCCGTACTGCCACGGCGATGCGCCGGCACATTCCCGATCCCGCCGCGCTGCCGGAGCTGCTGCTCGGCAATCTCGATCATCCGCGCTGGGACGAGGTCGCGGCGCGCTGCCTGTCCTGCGGCAACTGCACCCAGGTCTGCCCCACCTGCTTCTGCACCGACGTGACGGACACCACGGACCTGACAGGCGCGACCGACCGGACCCGGCGCTGGGACAGCTGCTTCGCGGTCGGCTTCTCTTACATCCATGGCGGCGCGGTGCGGCCCTCCCCCCGGTCCCGCTACCGGCAGTGGATGACCCACAAGCTGGCGAGCTGGGTGGAGCAGTTCGGCACGTCCGGCTGCACCGGATGCGGCCGCTGCATCACCTGGTGCCCCGTCGGGATCGACATCACCGAAGAGGTCGCTGCGATCCGCGACGCCCCCGCGGCACCGACTGCCGCCGCCCCCTGACCGCGCGAAAGGATCCTTCTCATGGTCAATGTCGTCGGGCTGGAAGACACCCTCGCCGCGCACCCGTTCGCGGCCGACATGGATGCGGAGGCGCTGCGTACCATCGTCGGCTGCTGCAGCAACGCGGTCTACCATCCCGGCGACTACCTGTTCCGGGAGGGCGAGCCGGCCGACGCGTTCTTCCTGATCCGCCACGGCCAGGTCGCGCTGGAGATCCACGTACCGCAGGGCCCGCCGATCGTGGTCGAGACGCTGGAGGAGGGCGAGATCTTCGGCTGGAGCTGGCTGATACCGCCCTATCGCTGGAGCAACGATGCGCGCGCCAACGACCAAGTCCGCGTGCTGAAGCTCGACGCCACCTGCCTGCGCCGCAAGATGGAGGCGGACCGCACCCTGGGCTACGAGCTGTACCGGCGCTTCCTGCCGATCATGGCCCAGCGCCTCGCCGCCAACCGGCTGCGGATCGTCGAGCTGGCCACCGAACCGCGACCGATCCGCGGACGGTCGAGAGGCTGAGCATGGACGGCATGCCGGTGCCCGCGCGGCTCGCCGATCCGATGGTGCCGCTGCCCTTCCGGATCACGCGGGTGATCCGCGAGATCGACGGCGTGTTCACCTGGCGGCTGAAGGCGCTGGACGGCGCGCCGTTCCACTACCGGCCGGGCCAGTTCAACATGGTCACGCAGTTCGGCGTGGGCGAGATCCCCGTCTCGATCAGCGGCGACTGCCGCGAGCCGGACACGCTGGTGCACACGATCCGCGCGGTCGGGCCGGTGACGGAAGCGATGCAGGCGCTGCGGACGGGCGCCGTCGTCGGCATCCGTGGCCCGTTCGGCCGGCCCTGGCCGATCGATGCCGCGATCGGATCGGACGTGATCTTCGTCACCAGCACGATCGGCCTCGCCCCGCTGCGCCCGCTGATCCATGAGGTGCTGCACCGCCGCCAGGAGTTCGGCAAGGTGGTGATCTGCTACGGCACGCGCGGCATCGACGACATCATGTTCGAGGCCGACCTGCACGCCTGGCGCGCGCGCTTCGACACCAACGTCCACCTGACGGTGCACTCGGCGCCCAGCGGCTATCGCGGGCGCGTGGGCGGCGTCGCCGCCGCAATCCATGCGGCACGGATCGACGGCCTCTCCACCGTCGCCTTCGTCTGCCGCTCCGAGGCGCTGACCCGGCAGGCGGTGAACACGCTGGGGGAGCGCGGCGTCACGCCCGACCGTGTCTGGGTCACGCTGGAGCGCAACATGAAATGCGGCATCGGCCTGTGCGGCCACTGCCAGTTCGGCCCCTCCTTCATGTGCAAGGACGGACCGGTCTATCGCTTCGACCAGATCGAGGCGCTGTACTCGGTCCGGGAGTTCTGACCCGATGGCCCGCCCACCCCGCAAACCGAAGCTCGCCGTCTGGAAATTCGCCTCCTGCGACGGCTGCCAGCTCTCGCTCCTCGATTGCGAGGACGAGCTGCTGGCCGTCGCCGGCAACATCGACATCGCTTACTTCCCCGAAGCGACGCGCACCGTGCTGCGCGGGCCGTATGACGTGTCGCTGGTGGAGGGCTCCATCACCACCGCGCACGATGCGCAGCGGCTGCAGCAGGTACGGCGGCAGTCCAAGCGGCTGATCACGATCGGCGCATGCGCGACGGCCGGCGGCATCCAGGCGCTGCGCAACTTCCGCGACGTGGAGGAATTCACCCGCCACGTCTATGCGCGGCCCGACTACATCAGCACGCTCGCGACTGCGACGCCGATCAGCGCCCACGTCCCCGTCGATTTCGAGCTGCGTGGCTGCCCGGTGGACAAGGGCCAGTTGCTGGAGGTGCTGACCGCGTTCCTGCATGGCCGTCCGGCGCATATTCCGACCCACAGCGTGTGCATGGAGTGCAAGCAGCGCGGCAATGTCTGCGTGCTGGTGACCGGCGCCGCGGCCTGCCTCGGGCCGGTGACGCAGGCCGGCTGCGGCGGGCTCTGCCCCGCCTACGGTCGCGGCTGCTTCGGGTGCTTCGGGCCGAAGGAGACGCCGAACCCGGTCGCGCTCGCGCCCCGCCTCGCCGCCCGCGGCCTTGCCCCGCGCGACCTGCAGCGCCTCTACCGCAGCTTCAACGCGGCCAGCGAAGCCTTCCGGCAGGAGGGCGACCGCCATGGCCGATAGGACGCCCAAGCGCCGCACGATCGACGTCGACGTTCTCGCCCGCGTCGAGGGTGAAGGCGCGCTGCAGCTGGTGATCGATGGCGACCAGCTCCGCCGCTGCGAGCTGTCGATCTTCGAGCCGCCACGCTTCTTCGAGGCGCTGCTGCGCGGCCGCTCCTACCTCGAGGCGCCCGACATCACCGCGCGAATCTGCGGCATCTGCCCGGTCGCCTACCAGATGTCCGCCGTCCACGCGATGGAAGACGCCCTCGGCATCGCGATCCCCGAACCGATCCGCCTGCTGCGGCGCCTGCTCTATTGCGGCGAGTGGATCGAGAGCCACGGGCTGCACATCTACCTGCTGCACGCGCCCGACTTCCTCGGCTACGAGGGCGGCGTCGAGATGGCGAAGGACCATCCCGAGGCGGTGAAACGCGGCTTGGCGCTGAAGAAGGCGGGCAACGACATCGTCCGCTGCATCGGCGGGCGGGAGATCCACCCGATCAACGTGCGCGTGGGCGGGTTCTGGCGTACGCCGCGCCGCGCGGAGCTGGGCACGCTGGTCCCGACGCTCAGCCGCGCCCGCGATCTCGCGTTGGAGACGGTGCGCTTCGTCGGCGCCTTCGACTTCCCCGACGTGACGCGCGACTACGAGTTCGTCGCCCTGGGCGGTGCCGGCGAATACCCGTTCAACGAGGGGCGGGTCCTGTCGAGCCGCGGGCTCGACATCCCGCCGCGCGATTACGAGCGCCACTTCGCGGAAACGCACGTCAGGCATTCCAACGCGCTGCACTCGCACCGCATCGGAGCGGGGGCCTATCTCACCGGTCCGCTCGCGCGGTACAGCCTGAACAGCCGCCTGCTCTCCCCACTGGCCCGGCAGGCCGCGGCGGACGCCGGGATCGGCGATACCTGCCACAACCCGTTCCGCAGCATCGTCGTGCGTGCGGTGGAAGTGCTGTATGCGCTCGACGAGGCGCTACGCGTGATCGACGCCTACCAGGAGCCGGAGGCGCCCTTCGTCGAGGCGCCGACCCGATCCGGCACCGGATACGCCTGCACCGAGGCGCCGCGCGGCATGCTCTACCACCGCTATCGGCTGGCCGAGGACGGCACGATCGAGGAGGCGAAGATCGTGCCCCCGACCTCGCAGAACCAGCCCTCGATCGAGGACGACCTGCGCGCCTTCGTCCCTGCCTGGCTCCACCTGCCCGACGACGCGCTGCGCCATCGTGCGGAGCACGCGGTGCGCAACCACGATCCATGCATCTCCTGTGCGACGCATTTCCTGCGGCTCGAGGTGCAGCGTGGCTGAGCGGCCGACCTCTCTTGCGGCAAGTCCGGCCCGATGACTGAGCGGCTGGTCCTGTGCTGCGGCACGCCCGGGCGCGGGGACGACGGGGTCGGGCCGGCCGTCGCCGCGCGGCTGCGGGCGATGGCCGTGCCGGGGCTGCGCGTCGAGGCGATCCCGGGCGAGGCGACCGCGCTGCTCGCGGCACTCGAGGCCCATGCCGACGTCGTGCTGGTCGACGCCGCGCTCTCGGGTGCGGCACCCGGGACGGTGCGGGTGATCGATTGCGGCGCGGGAGAGACCGTGCCGGTCGGCCGCACGGCATCCTCCCACGGGTTCGGCGTGGCGGAGGCGATCGGGCTCGCCCGCGCCCTCGGCAGCCTGCCCGCACGCTGCCGCATCTATGCGATCGAGGCCGAGGACTTCACGATCGGCGGCAGCTTGTCGCCGGCCGTCGCCGCCGCCGCCGCACGCGTGGCGGCGGAGATCGCGGCAGCATAGCCGGCTCGGAGCGCGTTTGCGTCCCATATGCGCGCAAGCCCGTGCGCGCCTCCGTGCCGCCTCAGCAGATGCGCGGCAGCGGATCGTCCTCCAGGGGCGGCAGCAGGCGCTCGCCGCCCAACGCGGTCGCGAGCACGACCTCGGACGGACCAGCGGCGATCTCTCCCACGCACGCGGCCTCCACCCCGGTCGGCAGTGCGCGCCACGCGGCAAGCACCGCCTCGGCGCAGACCGGGTCGGCCAATGCGACCACCCGCCCCTCGCACGCAAGGTAGAGCGGGTCGTAGCCCAGCATCTCGCACACGCCGCGCACGGGCGCGCGGATCGGCAGCCGGTCCTCCTCCAGCCTGACCGTGGCACCGGACGCATCCGCCAGCTCGTGGCATACGGTGGCCAGGCCGCCGCGTGTCGGGTCGCGCATGAAGCGCATTCCGGGCAGGTCGCGGACCGCGCGCGTCAGCGGCAGCACGCTCCCCGCATCGGACCGCACGTCGCCACGCAGGCCGAACTGCTCGCGCGCCAGCAGCACCGCCGTGCCGTGGTCGCCGACGGGGCCGGAGACCAGCACCATGTCCCCCGGCCGCACCTCCCCGATGCCAAGCTGCAGGCCGATCCGGCGGACGCCGAGTCCCGTCGTGGCGAACGTGACCCCGCTCCCCTCCCCGCGCGGCAGCACCTTGAGGTCGCCACAGGCGACGCGTACCCCGTTCTCCGCCGCCGCCTCTGCCATCGAGGCCACGATCCGGTCCAGGCGATCGATCGCGAACCCCTCCTCGATGAAGGCGGCGAGGCTCAGATACACCGGGTCGGCACCGGAGACGGCGAGGTCGTTGACCGTCCCATGCACGGCGAGCGACCCGATCGTGCCGCCAGGGAACTCCAGCGGCTGGACGATGAAGCCGTCGGTGGTCATCAGCACCTCGCCCGGGGGCAGGACGAGCCGCGCGGCGTCGAGCGTGGTGTCGAGGTCGGGATTGGCGAGCCGCCGCGCGAAGACCTCGTCGATCAGCGTGCGGCCGCGCTGCCCGCCATTGCCGTGGGCGAGGGTGACGAGCCGGTCGTCGATCAGGGGCATGCGGCGGACTCCACGAGCTGGCCGAAGCTCAACCCGGCATCGTTGACCGGGAGCGTTGCCGGAAGGGTCACGGCGAAACCGGCCTCCTCGGCGCGTGCGATCACCGCCTCGGTCAGGCGGCGGTTCTGGAACGCGCCGCCGGTAAGGCCAAGGCGGGTGATGCCAATACGAGTGAGGCCGGCTTCGGCGCGGAGGATCTCGGCCTGGGCGACCAGCGCCGCGGCGAGCGTCGCATGGAACAGGGCCGCGCGATCGGCGGCGGATCGCGTCGGATCCGACAGGGCGGGCAGCAGCGGCGCCCAATCGGTGCGCCACACTCCGGAGGCGTCGCGGGTGATCGGCAGTGGCAGCGGCGCCGGATCACCTTCGGCCATGGCCTCGAGCGCCATCGCCGCCTGGGCCTCGTAGGAGGCGGTGTGGACGAGGCCGATCAGGCCTGCCGCGGCATCGAAGAGGCGCCCGACCGACGTGGTCACGGGGCAGTTCACGCCCCGCTCCCATGCCTGCCGCAGGAGCTCGATGCGCTCATCGGTCGCGGCACCGCGACCACTCCCCCCGTCATGGAGGATGCGCGTGGGGCCGCGGGCGGCGGCGGGCGCATCGTGCGCGGCCGCCCATTGCAGCCCCAATGCGCAGCGCCAGGGCTCGCGCGCCGCCCTGTCGCCACCCAGCAGCGGGAATGGGCGGAAGCTTGCGCGACGGTGCCACCGCCCGGGGGCGCCGACCAGGGCCTCGCCCCCCCAGATCGTGCCATCCGCGCCATAGCCCGCACCGTCCCAGGCGAAGACGATCCAGTCGCCCTCGCCCCCCGCCTCCCCGACCAGCGCCGAGGCATGCGCCGCGTGGTGCAGCACCGCACGTCTGGGCAGGCCGAGGCTGCGGGCCAGGCGCGTCGAGGCGTAGCCGGGATGGGCGTCATGCACCACGCAGGCGGGCGTCACGCCATGGAGCGCCGGCAGCTCCCCGGCCATCCGGCGCAGCAGCGCCAGGCCGAGAGGCGTGTCCATGTCCCCGAGATGCGGTGAGACGACCACACGGTTGCCCCAGCCCAGCGCCAGCGTCGCCTTCATCTGCCCGCCCAGGGCGAGCGTCGGGCGATCGAAGGGATGCGCGACGGTGAGTTCGAGCGGCGCGTTGCCGCGCCCCAGCCGCACCGGACGCGCACGCCCGGCGATCACACGGCATACCGGGTCGTCGGCCGGCCGCAGGATCGGCCGGTCGTGGTGCAGGAACGCGTCGGCGATGGAACCCAGGCGGTCCTCGGCTTCGCCGGGATCGGTCAGCACGGGCGCGCCGGACACATTCCCCGAGGTCGCGACCACCACCCGCCCGAAGCGCACGAGCAGCAGGTGATGCAGCGGCGAATACGGCAGCATCACGCCAAGTTCGGCGACGCCGGACGCGATCGCGGCGGGAAGTCCGGCTTCGGCGCGGCGGCGGACCAGGACGATCGGACGGACCGGATCCTGCAGGGCGGCGAGCGCCACCGGATCGGGGATCGCGATCCGCGCGAGCGCCGCCTGCCAGCCGATGGGCGGCAGCATCAACGCGAACGGCTTGTCGGGCCGGCGTTTCCGGCTGCGCAGGCGGGCGACGGTGTCGGCCGCCGCCGCATCGCACAGCAGGTGATAGCCGCCGATGCCGCGCACCGCGAGAATCCCGCCCCCGCGCAGCACCGTCAGCGCCGCTTCCAGCGCTTCGGCATCAGACGCGCGTCCGTCGTCCGGGTCGACGGCATGCGCGACCGCCGGAGCGGCCAGACCGGTCGGCATGGGTCGGGGCGTGACGGGAGACCGCACGTCCGGCGGATCGCCGGCGGGGGTGAAGCGCAGCCGCGGTCCGCAGGCGGGACAGGCGATGGGTTCGGCGTGGAAGCGGCGGCTCGCCGGATCGGCATACTCCGCGGCGCAGGCCGCGCAGAGGGGGAAGGCCGCCATCGCGGTGTTCGGCCGATCATAGGGAAGCCGCGCGATCAGCGTGTAGCGCGGCCCGCATTGCGTGCAGCAGATGAACGGGTGGCCGTATCGGCGATCGGCCGCGTCGTTCATCTCGGCGAGGCATGCATCGCAGGCGAAGCGGTCGGGGGGGACGTGGATGTCGGCCGATCCGGCGGCATCGCTGTCCAGGATGGCGAAGCCGGACAACGCTTCGGGTGCGACCGTCTCCAGCGCGAGCAGGTGCGGGTCGGCGAGCGGCGGAGCCTCTTCGGACAGCGCGGTCGCGAAGCGGTGCAGCGCGGCCGCTGTGCCCTGTGCGAGGATCTCCACCTGCCCCGATCGATTGCGCACCCAGCCGACGAGCCCTTCCCGGGTCGCGATCCGCCACACGAAGGGGCGGAAGCCGACGCCCTGCACGCGGCCGGCCATCACCATCCGCCGCGCCATGCGGGCCCCGACCTCCGCCGTCGCATCCATCTGCATGGCCGCAGACCTGCGTGGTGCCGGATCGGCGGCCAGCCGCGCCCCGACCAGGGCGCCGCCCGCTTGCAGCGGAACCACCGTCACGCCGCCACCCGCGACCGGCGAACGCCGCCCGCCCACCAGATGCGGCAGGCCCCCTCGTCGGAGACCATGCACGGCCCGACCGGCGCGCGCGGCGTGCAGGCGCGGCCATAGAGCGGACACTGGTCGGGAGCACGGCGACCCAGCACGACCTCGGCGCAGGCGCAGCCGGGGGGCATCGCGCCGGCGCGCTTTCGTGCGGTGTCGATCGCAAGCGGAAACCGAACCGTGGCGTCGAAGCGGGCCCAGGCGTCGGAGAGCACGAGGCCGGAGCGCGGAATGACGCCGATGCCGCGCCAGGGCGCATCGACGACCTGCATGATTTCGGCGAGCCGCGCGCGGGCGGTCGGATTGCCGCCGGGGCGGACGAGGTCCGGATAGCAATTGTCCAGCACGGGGGCGCCGGCCGCCCGCTGGCGCAGCACGGACCAGATCGCGGCGAGCAGGCTTTCGGGCGAAAACCCGGCGATCGCGGCCGGAATGCCCCATCGGGTGGGCACCGGATCCCATTCCTCCGGCCCCATCACGGTCGCGACGTGGCCGGGGGCGATCAGCGCGTCGAATCCCGGCCGGCCGCTCTCCAACAACATGGCGACCGCAGGCCAGGTGAGCCGTGTCGCGAGCAGCAGCGAGAGATTGGGAAGCGGGGAGGCCGCCAGCATGGCGGCGACCGGCGCGGCGGTGGTCTCGAATCCGGCGGCGAAGAACACCACCGGCCGGTCGGGGGCGGAGGCGGCAATTTGGACGACCTCGAGCGGCGAGGCCACGGGCCGCACGTCACCGCCGGCCGCGCGCGCCTGCTCCAAGGTGCGGACCGCGCCCTTGGGCACGTTCACCGGCACGCGCAGCATGTCCCCGAACACCGCGACCGTGACGGGTTCGGCGAGCGCGAGCTGGATCGCGGCGTGCACACTCTCCTCCGGGCAGACGCAGACGGGGCAGCCGGGACCCGGGATCAGCTCGATCCAGTCCGGCAGGGCGCGGCGCAGCCCGGCCATGGTGATCGAGCGTTCATGCCCGCCGCAGACGTTCATGATCCGCACGGGTCGCGGTGGGAGGGCGCGGATGCGCGCCAGCAGGGTGCGCGCGATGCTCATGGGCCGGCAGTCCAGGCGTGCGCCGCGCTCATGCGCGGGTCGCCGCGGCGGAAGCGGCGCTCATCCGGCCGCGGCCGCGGCGTGGCGCGCGGCGCGTTCCGCCCGCAGCCAGGCGAGCCAGCGCTCGATGCCCTCCCCGCGCCTGGCGGAGATGTTGATCACCGGGGCTTCGCTGCCGATGCGGCGCAACGCGGCGGAAGCGCGCTCCACCGAGAAATCGTCGAGCATCGGCGCGAGGTCGGTCTTGGTGATCAGCACGAGGTCGGCCGCGCGGAACATCACCGGGTATTTCGCCGGCTTGTCGTCACCCTCGGTCATCGAGAGCAGCACCACGTTGCGGTGCTGGCCGAGGTCGAAGGCGGCCGGGCAGACCAGGTTCCCCACGTTCTCGACGAACAGGAGGTCGAGCGCCCGCAGGTCCATCTCGTGCAGCGCCTCGTGCACCATGGCCGCGTCGAGGTGGCAGGCGGTGCCGGTGGTGATCTGCACCGCGGGCACGCCGTGGGCGCGGATGCGGGCCGCGTCGTTCTCGGTCTCCAGGTCGCCCTCGATCACGCCGATGCGGCAGTCCCGCAGGGCCGGTATCGTCGCTTCCAGCAGCGCGGTCTTGCCCGCGCCGGGGGCGGACATCAGGTTGACCGCCAGCACGCCCCAATCGTCGAAGTGCGCACGATTGTGCGCCGCCGTCACGTCGTTGTCGGCGAGCAGGCGGGTAAGCACGGCGACCTCCGCCGGTCCGGTGCGCGGGGTGATGCTGCAGCCGCACGACTCACACATGGGCATCCTCCGCCTCGAGACCGATCCGCACCAGCAGCAGTTCGTCGCCGCCCAGCAGCCGCGTGCGCCAGTCGCCGCATGCGCGGCAGGTCAGGTCCTGGGGCGTCACGGCGCTCTCCGTCCCGCAGGCTTCACAGCTTACGCGCAAGGGGGCGGCCTCGATGAGCAGGTCGGCGGCGCTCAGCGTCGGCCAGGCACGCGCGAGCAGGCCGGCATCGACGCCGGAGAGCGGACCGATGCGCACCGTGACGGACCGCAGCGGCGGTCCCTCCGCCCCGGCCGCACGCATCGCCTCGCGCAGCAGCGCCCGGCAAACCGAGAGTTCATGCATCGCCCCCGTCCTCCGCCGCGATCATGCGGTCGAGCAGTGCCCAGGCGGAGGCCGCCGTCTCGGCCGCGACGGTCTGGATCGCGTAGCCGACATGCACCAGCACCCAGTCGCCCGGCGCGACCGGCTGGTCCTCGAGCAGGGCGAGGCTGACGTCGCGCTCCACCCCCTTGGCGCGGCAGCGGGCCAGGCCAGCCGTGATCGCGATCACCTCCATGGGCACGCCCAGGCACATCGCTTGCTTCCCCTTCGCGTCCGGGGACCGTATCAGCAGGGCGTGAATCAGCGGTTGATCTGCGTCAACCGCACCAGGGACCATGGGAGAGCGGCATGGCGGCGTATGATCTGGTCGTGAAGGGCGGCAGCGTGGTGACGCCGTCCGACGTGTTCGAGGCCGATATCGGCGTGCGCGCCGGCCGCATCGCGGCGATCGGCGCCGATCTGCAGGGCGCGCGCACGCTCGATGCCCACGGCCTGCTGGTGCTACCGGGCGGCGTGGACAGCCACTGCCACATCGAGCAGCTGCAGGAGGGCGGTGGCGCCGACGAGGAGAGCTGGACGACCGGCAGCACCTCCGCCCTCGCGGGCGGCACGACCAGCGTCATCACCTTCTCGACCCAGTTCAAGGGCGGCGACATCCTGGCGCCCTATGCCGAGTACCGCCGCCGCGCGAACAAGGCGATGGTGGATTACGGGTTCCACCAGATCATCACCGACGCCTCGGACGAGGTGATCTTCAACCAGGTTCCGGAACTCGTCGCCGCGGGCGTGCGCAGCCTCAAGGTGTTCCTGACCTACGATCCGCTGCACCTCGACGACCGTCAGTTCCTGCGCGTGCTGGCCGCCGCGCGGCGCACCGGCGCGCTGGTCACCGTGCATTGCGAGAACTACGAGGCGATCCGCTGGCGCACCGCCGCCCTGCTCGCCGATGGGCGCACTGCGCCCAAATACCACGCCTGGTCCCGTCCCCCGATGATCGAGCGGGAGGCCGCGCACCGCGCCATCGCGCTGGCCGAGATGGTCGACCAGCCGATCCAGATCTTCCACGTCTCCTGCCCCGAAGTGGCCGACGAGATCGCGCGCGCCCAGGCAAGGGGGCTGAAGGTGTGGGGCGAGACCTGCCCGCAATACTTCGTCCTGACCGCCGCCGACATGGACCGCCCGAGCTTCGAGGGGGCCAAGTTCATGTGCAGCCCCGCCCTGCGCGATGCCGCCGCCAGTGAAGGACTGTGGGAGCTGGTGCGGCGCGGGACGCTGGACATCGTCTCCTCCGACCATAGCGGCTGGAGCTACGACACGCCGGTCGGCAAGAAGGTGAACGGGGCGGACGCGAACTTCCGCGACATCCCGAACGGCGTGCCGGGCCTGGCCGCGCGGCTGCCGCTGCTGTTCAGCGAGGGGGTGTCGAAGGGCCGCATCGACCTGCCCACCTTCGCGCGCCTGACCGCCTACAACCCGGCCCGCCTGTTCGGCCTGCACCCGCGCAAGGGCACGATCGCGCCGGGGGCCGATGCGGACCTCGTGCTGTGGGACGCGAAGAAGCAGGTCACGCTGACCAACGCACTGATGCAGCACGTCATCGACTACACGCCCTATGAGGGCATGCAGGTCACCGGCTGGCCGGTCGCGACCGTGCGCCGGGGCGAGATCGTCATGCAGGACGGGAAGGTGCAGGCCGAACCCGGGTCCGGTGAATTCCTCGCCCGTGGACCATACGACATGATCCGCCCCACCGGCCGCCTTCCCGACGGCTTCGACGCCTCGGCCTTCCTGGTCTAGGGAGACGCCCTCTCTCATCCGTCGTGGTCTAGAGAGAGATGCCCTCTCACCCGTCGTGGTCTGGACAGACGCGCCCTCTCACGCGTCATCGCCGGCCACCGTGCCGGCCATCCCGACCGGCACGGTGCTGCCAGGGATGGCCGGGACAGCCCCGGCCATGACGGAATGCGATTTCCCCGCCTCCCCTCTTCAACGGAAGCCTCCCATGATCCGCATCACCGCCGGCCCGTTCACCTTCGTCGCCCGCTTCGAGGAGAAGGACGCGCCCAAGACCTGCGCCGCCTTCCGCGCCCTGCTGCCCTACCGCCAGCGCATCATCCATGTCCGCTGGAGCGGCGAGGCCTGCTGGATCCCGCTGGGCGATTTCGATTTCGGCCTGCCCTACGAGAACGCCACGTCCTACCCGGCGCCTGGACAGATCCTGATCCACCCCGGCTCCGTCTCGGAGACCGAGATCCTGCTGGGCTACGGCGCCTGCCGCTTCGCCTCCAAGGTCGGGCAGCTCGCCGGCAACCACTTCCTGACCGTCACCGAGGGGACCGAGAACCTGATGAACCTCGGCAAGCTCGTGCTCTGGTCCGGCGCGCAGGACATCGTGTTCGCGGAAGCCTGACGGGCGGAGCCGCCCACCCTTCCCGCCTCCCCGTGTTGCGCTACCATCGGCCCGACACGGGGAGGCACAGATGACCACACCAGTTCTCGAACACCGCTCGCTGGGCAAGGGCGGGCTCCGCGTCTCGGCCGTGGGCTTGGGGTGCATGTCGCTCTCGGGCGTCTACGGCGCCGCCGAGGATGCCGCCTCCGAGGACCTGATCCGCGCCGCCATCGACATGGGCGTGGACCATCTCGACTCCTCCGACATGTACGGCTGGGGCCACAACGAGTCCCTGCTCGGCCGCGCCCTGAAGGGAAGGCGCGACAAGGTCGTGCTCGCCACCAAGTTCGGCCAGACGCAGAACCCCGGCGGGCAGAACGGCGTCAACGGCCGCCCCGACTACGTGCAGCAGGCCTGCGAAGCCTCCCTCGCGCGGCTCGGCGTCGAGGTGATCGACCTCTACTACCAGCACCGCGTCGACCCCTCCGTGCCGATCGAGGACACGGTCGGCGCGATGAAGCGGCTCGTGGACCAGGGCAAGGTGCGCTTCCTCGGCCTGTCCGAGGCACGGCCGGACACCATCCGCCGCGCCCATGCCGTGCATCCGATCAGCGCGGTACAGACCGAATACTCCCTGCTCTACCGCGCCGAGGCCGAGGAGACGCGCGAGACCACGCGCGAACTCGGGATCGGCTTCGTGGCGTATTCCCCGCTGGGCCGCGGCTTCCTGACTGGCGCGATCCAGACGCTGGCCGACGTGGACGGCCGCCGCGCGGCGCACCCGCGCTTCCAGGAGGCGAATTTCGCCGCCAACCGCGCCCTCGTCGCCAAGATCGAGGCGATCGCCGCGGAGAAGGGCTGCACCCCCGCGCAACTGACGCTGGCCTGGCTGCTGGCGCAGGGGCCGGACGTGGTGGCGATCCCCGGCACGCGGTATCCGAAGCGCCTGGCCGAGAATCTGGGCGCGCTGTCGGTCACGCTGTCGGCCGAGGACGTGGCGCGGATTTCCTCCGCAGTCCCCCGCGGCGCGGCCGCCGGCACGCGTTATCCGGCGGGCGGCATGGCGGCGGTGTATCTCTGAACGAGGGGCCGCACCGGCCGCTCTTCCTCGTCATGGCCGGGCTCGTCCCGGCCATCCCAACCGGCATCCTGCCGCGACAGATGGCCGGGACGAGCCCGGCCATGACGGTGGGGGCGTGCGCGGGCGGGGGCCCGCATCGCCGCCCTACCCTCGCCGCACCCGCTTCATGTGATGGCCGAGATAGGCCGCCACCACCTCGGGGTTGTCGACCACGTCGCGCGGGGCGCCCTCGGCGATGACGCGGCCCTGGTGGAACACCACCGCACGCTCAGCGAGCGAGAGGATCACCTCCATGATGTGCTCGACGATCACGATGGTGATCCCGCGCTGCTGGATGCGGCGAACCAGTTCGATGGCCAGCCGCACCTCGGCGGGGGTCAGCCCCGCCAGCGCCTCGTCCAACAGCAGCATCACCGGTTCGGTGGCGAGCGCGCGGGCGATCTCCAGCCGCTTGCGGCCGGGCGTCCCCAGCGACCCCGCTCGGGTGTCCGCGAGGTGATCGAGGCCGGTGAAGGCCAGCACCTCCTCCGCCACGCGGCGGGCGGCGGCGCGATGGCCGTGGCGCAGGAACGCGCCGACCATCACGTTCTCCGCGACGCTCATGTCCTCGAACGTCACCGGCACCTGGAAGGTGCGGGCCATGCCGGCGCGGGCATGCGCCTCCGGCGTGGCCTTCGTGACGTCCTGGCCCCGGAAGCGGATCGTGCCCGTGGTGGGCGGGTTGTCGCCCGCCAGGCAGTTGAAGAACGTGCTCTTGCCGGCGCCGTTCGGGCCGATCAGGCCGACGATCTCGCCCTCGGCGACGTCGAGGCTGGCGCCTCCCACCGCCCGGAAGCCGCCGAACACCTTGGTGAGGTCACGCGCCTCGAGCAGCACCGCGTCGTCCCCTCGTGATCAGGCTATGCCACAGATCGGCCACGCCGCCCGGCCGGAAGCGCGCGATCAGGACGATGATCGCGCCGTAGATGATGAAGGTGACGCCGGTGCCGCTGCCGCCGAACATGGCGTTGGTGGTCTCCTCCAGCGGGATCAGGATGATCGCGCCGACCAGCGGCCCGAACAGCGTGCCCGCCCCGCCCAGGGCGGCGACGATCACCATCTTCACCGAGATCAGGATGCCGAGCCCGCTGTCCGGATCGACGAAGCCGATCATGACGGCGTAGAGGGAGCCGGCGAGCGAGGTGAACGCCGCGGAGAGCAGCAGCGCGTAGAGCTTGTAGCGCAGGACGGGCACGCCCAGGCTGCGGGCCGCGCGGTCTCCGCCCCGGATCGCCGCGAGGTAGAACCCCATCTTGCTCCGCTGCATCTGCCACGTGAGCGCCAGGAGCAGCGTGAGCACCGCCAGGAACAAGTAGTGGTACGGGATCGGGCTAATGAAGGAGAGGTCCCAGGCGCTGCGCGGCACCGGCGGCCCCATCAGCCCGACCGCCGCGCCCAGCAGCGGCACGTTCGCGGCCAGGATGCGGGCGAGTTCGGCGGCGGCGATCGTCGCCATCGAGAAGTAGTGGCCGCGCAGCCGGAAGGTGGGCGTGCCGACCACGGCGGCGATCAGCATCGAGACCAGCATGCCGACGGGCGCCCCGGCGATCGGCGGCCAGCCGAAATGGGTGAAGCAGACCAGCGAGGCATAGGCCCCGGCGCCGAAATACACCGAATGCCCGACCGAGACCTGCCCGGCATAGCCGCCCAGCAGGTTCCAGGCGGACGCGGAGATCGCCGACAGCAGGACGAGCGCGCCCAGCCGCTGCAGGAACACGTCGCTGGTGAGCAGCGGCCACGCGGCGATCACCACGAAGCCCAGCAGGACGAGCGGCCACTGCTTCACGGCGCGGCGTCCTTCCATGTGCGCGTCATAGGGTGCCCATGAGGCCCTGCGGGCGGATCCAGAGCACCAGCAGGAACAGCGCGAAGACCACCACGTCCTGGTAAACCGCGCCGATCAGGTAGGCGGAGAGCGCCTGGATCACCCCGATCGCGAGCCCGGCGATCAGCGCGCCGGGAACGGAGCCGAAGCCGCCCAGGCAGACCACCACGAAGGCGATCAGCGCGAGCGACTCACCGACCGTCGGCGAGATGTAGAAGAACAACGCGATCAGCGCGCCGGCGATGCCGGTGGAGGCCGCGCCGACGCCCCAGGCGAGCGCCTGCATGCGGTCGGGGCGGATGCCCATGAGCATCGCCGCCTGCCGGTCCTCGGCCACCGCGAGCACGCGTGAGCCCAGCATCGTGCGGGTCAGCACGAGGTGCATGCCGATCGTGATGACCAGCGCGAGGACGCCACCCAGCAGCCGGGACGCCTCGATGCGCAGCCCACCCAGCTCGAACGTGCCGCCCACCAGCGTGTCCGGCAGGGAGACGAAGTTGGCGGAGAAGGCCCAGAACGCCGCGTAGCGCAGGACGAGCGCGAGGCCGAACGTGCCGAGGATCTGCGCCAGCATCGGTCCGCGGGCGATGTGGCGCACCAGCCCGAGATAGACGACGACGCCGAGGACGAACAGCAGCAGCGCGGCGCCGGGGATGAACACGGCGGGACCGAGATGCAGCAGCGTGTAGGCGAAGAACGCCGCGTACATCGCCAGCATGACGAAGTCGCCATGCGCGAAGTTGACGACGTTCATCATGCCCCAGATCAGCGTGAGGCCCGAGGAGAACAGGGCGTACACCGCCCCCATCAGCAGTCCGCTGACGACCACCTGCAGCAGGATCACCCGATGCCGTCTCCCAGTTCGTTGGTTTCGGCTGTACCGGAACACCGAAGGGGAGACAAGCCGCCGTGATCAGGCGATCTGGAAGCGCTCGAAAATCGCCTTGATCCGCGTCATCGCCGCATCGGTCGCCTGCTCGGGGGTCATCCCCTTCTGCGTGATGTTGGCCGTGGCCTGGCTCCAGATCTGTTCGGACAGCACCGCCGCATAGGCCGGGTTGTAGTTCATCCACCATGGGATGGTCGGCCTGATCAGGCCATACTCGACCGCCACCGGCCGATGCGGATCGGCGGGATCCTGCCAGTACGGGTCGTTGCGGATGACCGACATCATCACCGGCAGGTAGCGGGCGCGCGTCTCCTTCAGGTAGGTGTTCAGCGTGGCCGGCTGGATGAACGCGCTCAGCAGCGCCTTCGCGCCATCGACGTTCTTCGCCCCTTTCGGGATCAGGCACGGCGAAACCCCCAGCAGGCTCGGCACCGGCTTGCCGTCGTTGCCGGCGGGAATGCCCTGGGTGATCACCTGCTTGTAGTACTGATCGGGCTTTTCCATCTGCGCGACCGCGATCGAGATCGTCGCGTTCGGCGTCATGACGATCTGCTTCGCGAAGAACGCGTTGTTGTTGTCGACATCGCCCCAGTTGATCGCACCCGGCGGCACGTAGCCCTTCTTGTACGGCGTGGTCAGCCGCTCCAGCGCCGTCTCCGCCGCCTGGCGCACCGCCGGGTCGTCGACGTTCAGCTTGCCGCTGGACAGCACGATCCCCGTCCCGCCATACGCCACGAGGAACGCATGGAACAGCGTGCCGGCATCCGCCTCCTTCGTCGCCATGGAGTAGCCCAGGCCGTAGATCCGCCGCCCCTTGCTGCGCAGCTTGTCCTGCACGGTCTGGAAGAAGTCGTAATACGCGTCCTGCGTCGTCGGCATGTCCTTGTCGGAGAAGCCGGCCTCCTCGATCAGCGGGCGCCAGCTCTCCTCCATCATGGTCGAGCACTTCACCGGCACCGAGTAGTACGAATGCTTCCTCAGCGTCGCGTTGTAGAACCTGGAGCTTTCGAGCGCGGTCTTATGGAACTCCTGCTGCTGCGTCGCGATCACGTCGGATACGTCGACGAGCTTGTCGTCCCACGCGGCGCGCGGCACCAGGAACCGGTCGCCGGTGACCGCGTGCACCAGGTCGGGCACGTCGCCCACCTGCATCGCGGCGATCATTTTGCTGATCAGGTCCGGCCCGTTCATGATCGTGAGGTTGACCTTGGTGCCGGTGGATTTCTCCCACGCGGCCATGGCATCGATCACTGCCTGGTTCTCGGCCTGGTAGAAGCCCTGGGTCCACCAGACGGTGACCGGTTCGGCCGCCCTGGCGCGGCGGGGACGCAGGGCGGCGGCGGCGGTCGCCGCCCCCAGCCCCGCGGCTCCGAGTCCGGCCAGCGCGTGACGGCGGGAAAGACGTGACATCATCCTGCCCTTTCGGTGCTGTGAGTGTCGGCGGGCGCGGTCAGCCCTTGACCCCGCCCATCGTCAGGCCGCTGCTCATTTTCCGTCGGAATGCGTAGTAGATCGCCATGGGCGGCAGCGCGTAGATGATCGCCGCCGCCATGAGGTAGTTCCACGGCGCCTCGTCGCTGTTGAGGAACTTGCCCAGCCCCACCGGCACGGTGATGTGGCCATCGGAGGACAACAACAGGAACGCGTAGAGATACTCGTTCCACGACAGCAGCAGGGCATAGGTACCGATCGCCACCAGGGCGGGCGCCATCAGCGGCAGATAGATGCGGAAGAAAATCTGCGGCGGAGAGGCGCCGTCGATCCGCGCCGCGTCGTCGAGTTCCAGCGGGATCGACGCCCCATACTGCTTGAAGATGAAGATCGCATACGGCGTGGCGAAGGTGACCTCGACCGCGATCACCGCGATCGGATTATCGGTCAGGCCGTATTTTCCCATGATGCTGTAGAATGGGATCGCCAGGAACGACATCGGGATCGCATAGGTCAGCAACGCCGCATTGGTCAGCATCCAGCCGCGGCGGATGCGCATGCGGCTGATCGTGAAGCTGGTGAGCGTGCCGATCGCCAGGGTCAGGAATGCGACGGTCAGGCCGATATACAGGCTGTTGCCCATCTGGCCCCAGAAGTTCTCGAGCAGCCAATAGGACTCGTCGATCGCGGTCCTGAAACTATCCAGGGTCGGCGCCGTCGGAAAGACGTTGCTGCTGAACACGTCCTCCTTTCCCTGCAACGCGACACGGACCATGTTGTAGAGCGGGACAAGCGTCCAGATCAGCAGCACGACGCTCAGCAGGCCGATGCCGAGTTCGGTGAGGCGGCGGTCGAACCGCGCGCGGCTTGCGACGCTCACAGCTGCACCTCGCCACGACGGAGCTGGCGCATCAGCAGCACGACCAGCGGGATCAGCAGCGGCAGCGCGGAGAGCACCGTCGCCATGCCCAGCGCCGGGTTGCCCAGTTCGAACGCGTTGCGGATGCCGAGCGTCGCCAGGACATGCGTCGAGAGCGCGGGCCCGCCGCCCGAGATGAAGCGGACGGAGTTGAAGTCGCCAAGCGCCCAGATCGTGCTCAGCAGGGTGCAGACCAGATACAGCCCGCCCAGCAGTGGGAACGTGATGTGGAAGAACCGGTCCAACGCGCCCGCGCCATCCACCTCGGCCGACTCGTACAGCTCACGCGGGACCGCCATCCGCCCCGCCAGGAAGATCACGGTCCAGAACGGCAGCCATTTCCAGATATGGGCGTAGATCACCGACCCCAGCGCCAGATGGGCGTTGTCGAGCCAGGGCGGCCCGTCCACCTGGAACAACGCCCAGATCGCGTTGTTGATGAGCCCCCATTGGCTGTTCAGCATCCAATGGATCGAGATGAAGCTCGGGATACCCGGCACAGCCCAAGGCAGGATGAAGATCAGCAGCAACAGCTTGCGCCACCACCCGCGCCCCATGAACAGGCCGGACAGCAGCAGGGCGAGCAGCAGCTTCAGGTTCACCGCCACCAGCAGGTAGATCAGCGTGTTGACCACGGCACTGGGGAACACCGGATCGGCGAGCAACTGGCGATAGCTTGCGACATCGCTGCCCAGCCACATCCCGTACCCCACCGGGTACAGCACGAAGGCGCAGAACACGGCGACATAAGGCGTCACGAACGCCAATGCCCAGAGGCGGTCTGTCCCGGCCAGCGGGCTGCGCCTCACCGAACGACTGACAACCGGCGCAACGGCCGGATTGTCGACGGTCGTAGCGATTGCCATTGAACGGCCTCCATGCGTCACCGGATCGGGCCGATGACGCTGTCCGTGCGCGGACTTGGGAGGAGTGTAGCGGTGCCTGTATTGCGAAAGTCAAGTTACGATCAGGACCCGCGCGCCGCACGACGAACCGTGAACGGCGCGGCCGGCGCGGCGCCGCGGGTCAGCGCGCCGACAGTTCCGGGAAATCCTCCTCGCGGAACTCGCCCTGCGCGCGGGTGCCGGACTTGGCATGCGCTTCCTCGGTCCGGCGCAGCTCGACGCGCCGGATCTTGCCCGAGATGGTCTTCGGCAGGTCGGCGAACTCGATGCGCCGCACGCGCTTGAACGGCGCGAGCCGCGCGCGCAGGTGCTGGAAGATCGACAGCGCCGTCGCGCGGCCCGGCTCCACCCCGGCGGCCAGCACGACATAGGCCTTGGGCACCGCCATGCGCAGCGGATCCGGCGCGGGCACCACCGCCGCCTCGGCGACCGAGGCATGCTCGATCAGCACGCTCTCCAGCTCGAACGGGCTGATCCGGTAGTCGGAGGCTTTGAACACGTCGTCGGCGCGGCCGACATAGGTGAAGTAGCCCTCGGCATCGCGCGTGCCGACATCGCCGGTGCGATAGGCCGAACGGCCGCGCGGGGCGAAGGTGCCGTCATCGGCCTGGTAGCCGCGCATGAGCCCGACCGGCGCCGGGTTCAGGTCGATGCAGACCTCGCCCTCCTCCACGTCCTTGTCGTCGGCGTCGAGCAGGCGGATGCGGTAGCCCGGCGCCTCCTGCCCCATCGAGCCCGGCTTGAGTTTCTGGCCGGGGAAGCAGGCGATCTGCACGGTCGTCTCGGTCTGGCCATAGGCCTCGCGCACGTCCTTGCCCCAGACCTTCTGCACGTGCTCGATGATCTCGGGGTTGAGCGGCTCGCCGGCCGAACACAGTTCGCGCAGGCTGGTCCTGATCGCGGCCATGTCCTCCTGCGCGAACATGCGCCAGACGGTGGGCGGCGCGCAGATCGTGGTGACCTGGTTCTCCGCGATGGCCTGCAGCATGGCGGGCGCGTTGAAGCGCGGCTGGTTGGCGATGAACACCGTCGCGCCGGCGTTCCACGGCGCGAAGAAGCAGGAATAGGCGTGCTTCGCCCAGCCGGGGGAGGAGATGTTGAGATGCATGTCCCCCGGCTGCAGGTTCAGCCAGTACATCGTCGTCAGGTGGCCGACCGGGTAGCTCTGGTGGCTGTGTTCCACGAGCTTCGGGCGGGAGGTGGTGCCCGAGGTGAAGTAGAGCAGCAGCGGGTCCGTGGCCTTGGTCTCGCCCTCCGGCACGAAGCCGGCGTCACCCTGCAGCAGCGCGTCGTAGCCGATCCAGCCGGAGGGCGGCGCGCCGACGGCGATGCGGGTGACGCTGGGATCGAGGCCGTCGGACTTGGGGGCGTCCGCCGTGGTGGCCACCAGGTGGCGGACGCGGCCGCGCTCGAACCGGTCCTTCAGGTCGGATGGCGTCAGCAGCGTGGTTGCCGGGATGACCACCGCGCCCAGCTTCATGGCGGCGAGCATCGTCTCCCAGAGCGGGACGACGTTGCCCAGCATCAGCAGGATGCGTTCGTTGCGCTTCACGCCGAGGGCGCGCAGGCCGTTGGCGATCCGGTTGGATCGTTCCGACAGCTCCGCGAAGGTGACGCTGGCGGCACCGTCGCCGACGATCCGCAGCGCGAGCCGGTTCGCGCTCTCGCCCCGCGCCAGCTCCGCATCGAACCAGTCGAGCGCGTAGTTGAAATGCGTCAGTTCCGGCCAGCGGAAGTCGCGATGCGCCGTGGCGTAGTCGGTCCGATGCGCGAACAGGAAGTCCCGCGCGGCCTTGAAGGCCGCCGCCCTCGCCTCGGTGCTCATGTGACCGGCTCCTCCCCTGCGTTTCGGTTATGCGCGGATCATACGGAACTCGTCGGCGGCGGGGAACGGGTTGCCTGCGGCAGTGCGGCCAGGAAGGCCTCCGCGGCGCGGCTGCGGTAGCGGGTGCGGTGGCACAGCACGTGGAAGGCCCGTTCGGGCATCGGCAGCGTCACGCGGTGCAGCAGCCCGGCTTCCAGCGCCGGCGCGGCCACCGAGGCGGACAGCGCCGCCGCCCCCAGCCCCGCCTCGGCGGCCGCGCGCACCGCCTCGTTTGAGGGCAGGGTCATCGCGACCGGCAGCGCCGCCGGGTCGATGCCCGCGCGGCGGAGATGCGCCTCGAACACCGATCGCGTGCCGGAGCCGGGCTCACGCATGACCCAATCCGTCCGTCGCACGGCGTCGATTGCGCGCGGCGGCTCCGTCGCCCAAAGGTGGTCGGGCGCGACGACGACCACGAGCTGGTCACGCGCGACGGGGCGTACCTCGAGCGCCGGGTCCTCGACCGCCCCTTCGACGAAGCCCAGCTCCGCCTCCCCGCCGGCCACGGCCGCCGCGACCGACGCCGTGTTGCCGATGCCGAGCTGCAGGGCGATGCCGGGATGGGCGCGGCGGAAGGCGGCGAGGTGGCGCGGCAGCCAGTAGCCGGCGATGGTCTGGCTGGCCTGCATCGCCAGGCTGCCGCGGTCGAGCCGGCCGAACGCGCCCAGCACCCGCTCCGCCCGGGCGGCCTGGGCAAGCACCGCCCGCGCTTCGGCGAGGAAGGCGGTGCCGGCCTCGGTCAGCGCGATGCGGCGGCCGATGCGCGCAAAGAGCGGCGTGTCGAACCGCGCCTCCAGCACGGCGATGGCGTGGCTGGCGGCTGACTGCGCGAGGTTGAGCGCGCGCGCGGCCTCGGTCACGTGCTGGCGTTCGGCGACGGCGACGAAGACTCGGAGCTGTTCCAGGGTCACCGGGATTCTGTCGCGATGGCAGCGGCCTGCGCCGGGGCGGCAGGCCCCAAAGCCGGACACGCCGAAGCCGAATACGCCGGAGCCGGACGTGCGGAGATCGTTCTCATAATCAGATCAATCACAGCGTCATCATCTATTGTATTGATTGAACTCCGACAAGCATCTTCCGGGCACCGATCACCCGAGAGGCCCATGAGCATGTCCCCGCCTTGTCCGGCCACCCTGGCCGACACCGTCCGCGAATTCACCCCGAACTGGTTCACAGTGACCATGGGCACCGGCGCGCTCGCGCTCGCGCTGAACCAGCTCCCCTTCGCCCATCCCGCCCTGCACGGTCTCGGACGCAGCCTCTGGGCCGCCAACATCGTGCTCTTCGCGACCTTCACGCTGCTCTATGCGCTGCGCTGGATCTGCTTCTTCGAGGGCGCGCGGCGGATCGTGCATCACCCGGTCATGTCCATGTTCTTCGGCGCCGTGCCGATGGGGCTGGCGACGATCGTCAATGGCTTCCTCGCCTTCGGCTCGGACTGGATGAGCGCCGACACGGCCGTGGCGATCGCGCGGACGCTGTGGTGGGGCGATGCGGCGCTGTCGGTGCTGTGCAGCGTGCTCGTCCCGTATTGGATGTTCACCCGCCAGGCGCACAGCCTGGAGAAGATGACCGCGGTCTGGCTGCTGCCGATCGTCGCCTCGGAAGTCGCCGCCGCCAGCGCCGGCCTGCTGGTGCCCCATCTCCCGCCGGCCGAGGCGTTTCCCGTGCTGATGCTGGGCTACGTGCTGTGGGCCTGCTCCGTGCCGCTCGCGCTGAGCATCCTGGTCGTGCTGGTGTTGCGGCTGATCCTGCACAAGCTCCCGGACCGCGACATGGGCCCCTCCGCCTGGCTCGCATTGGGTCCCATCGGCACCGGTGCCCTTGCGCTGCTGCTGCTGGGGGAGGATGCGCGGCCGGTCCTGGCGGCGCGCGGCCTCGCCGGCGTGGGCGACGTGGCCTTCGGGGTCGGCGTGATCGGCGCGACGATGCTGTGGGGCTACGGGGCCTGGTGGCTGACGGTCGCGGGGCTGAAGACGGTGCGCTACCTGCGGGAGGGCATGGCGTTCAACCTCGGCTGGTGGGGCTTCACCTTCCCGCTCGCCGTCTACGCGCTGGCCACGCTCGCGCTGGCGCGGATCACGCAGTTCGCCCTGTTCGACGTGGCCGGCACGGTGCTGGTGGCCGGGCTCGCCGGGTTCTGGGCGGTGGTGGCCACCCGCACCGCCCAGGGCGCCGCCGACCGGCGCCTGTTCTTCGCCCCCTGCCTGCACGCCCCCGCCCAGCGGGTGCAGCTTCAGGCCGACGCGGTGTGAGGCGCCCGGGGGCGGGAGAGCGGCGCGGGAGAACGGCGCCGGGCGCGCGGGCGGGTCAGCCCCGCGCCTGCCCCGCCAGCCAGCGGAACACGACGGAGAAGTCCTTCGTCCCCTCCCCCGCATCGACCACCGCCTGGTAGAACGACATCGCCTGCGCCGCGAGCGGCGTGGGCGATCCGGTCTGGTCGGCCGCCGCCTGCGACAGCTTCACGTCCTTCAGCATCAGCGCCGCCATGAAGCCCGCCGCGTAGTCGCGGGAGGACGGCGCGGTCGGCACCGTGCCCGGCGCCGGGCAGTAGTTGGACAGCGCCCAGGAATTCGCCGTCGCCGTGCTGCAGATCGCGTGCAGCTTCTGCCAGTCCAGACCCAGCTTCTCGGCCAGCAGGAAGCCCTCGGCGACGCCCACCATGTTGATGGCCAGCATCATGTTGTTGCAGATCTTCACCGCCTGCCCGGCACCCGGCCCGCCGGCGTGGAAGATGTTCTTGCCCATCGCCTGCAGGACGGTCTGGCCGCGCGCGAACGCGTCCTCACTGCCGCCCACCATGAAGGTCAGCGTGCCGGCCTGCGCCCCCGTCGTGCCGCCGGACACCGGGGCGTCCAGCATCGAGAGCCCCGCAGTCTCGGCCGCCGCGGCCACTTCACGCGCGCTCGCGACGTCGATCGTGGAGCAGTCGATCAGCAGCGGCCCCGCGTCCTTCACGACGTCGATCAGCCCGCCCTGGTGCAACCACACCTGGCGGACGTGCTCGCCGGCGGGAAGCATGGTGATCACCACCTCCGCGCCCTTCGCCGCTTCCGCCGCGCTGGACGCGACCGACCCGCCCGCCGCCTTCAGCGCGTCGAGCGAGGCCGGGACGAGATCGAAGCCGGTGACGTGGTGGCCGGCCTTCACCAGGTTGGCCGCCATCGGCCCGCCCATGTTGCCGAGGCCGATAAATCCGATCTTCGCCATGGCTCAGAGCACCTCGAACACGTCGTAGACCGGCCCTTCCGGCGGGCGGGAGCCAGTGCCGATGGCGATGACCCCGTTCAGCCAGGCGTATTTCTCGGCCGCGGTCTCGAACTGCACGGCGGTGCGGAAATAGTATTGCGACGGGTCGACGAACTCGCCCTTGTTGACCTTCTCCATCACCGCGGCCGGGCCGTGGCGCAGGCCGCGATAGGTCATGCCGATCGTCGCGCCGTCATCGGTCTGCAGCACGATCCGCACGTCCAGCGTCGTGACGCCGTCGGGCCGCACGATGATCCAGTCGGCCCCGCCCGGCAGCACCGTGCCGCGCAGCCGCTCGCCCTCGAACGTGCCGCCGCCGACCAGGCCGACGCGGCGGTTGCCGTTCGGGCCGGATCCGACCACCTGCATGCCGTTCACGGTGAGCTTCAGCGTCATGATGGGTCGCGTGCGGATCTCGGCCATGGCGTTTCGTCCCCTTCTGGTGCGGCCGGATGGAAGCCGATCCGGGAAGGACGGGCAAGCGGGGCTCAGGCGAGCAGGCGCGTCTCGAGCCGTTCGGCCGCCGCGAGCTGCGCCGCCTTTCGATCGAAGGAGACGAACACCGCCCCGCCGAGCCGGCGTCCCTCTTGAACGATTGCGCCATCGGCAAAATCCCCGCCTGCCGCCAGGAATCGCAAACCGGACTCGACGGCCTCGCGGTCCACGAGGACGTTCGCGGCGGACATCAGGCGGCGGATGACGTCCTGCAGGCCGGCTGCGTCGACGCCATACCCTCGCCGCAGGACCCAACAGAATTCGCAAAGGACCGGCAGAGGAATCGCGATGGCCTCAGCCGCCTCCAGCTCTGCCCGGGCGGCCGCGCTCTGGCGGGGGTCATCGCCCATGACCGCGCGCACCAGCACATTGGTGTCGGCGATGATCCTCACCGCGATCCGGCCCAACCCTCCGCAGCGATGCGCTCGATATCGTCCAGGGACAGCGTGCGAGCGCGGTTTGGCGCGAACATGTCGAACACGTCGGCAATGCGGCCGGTCCCCGCGAGCTTGGACACCTCGAGGCGCCCGTTCGGGAGCTTCACGACCGAGATCTTGTCGCCTGGACCGATGCCAAGATGGCGAAGCACATCCTTGCGCAGCGTCACCTGCCCCTTCGCCGTCACCGTCAGCGTCGTCATGGCGCGCTCCTTCTCACCCCGGCGCTCACGCACGAAGTAAGGCACCACACCCTTGTTTTCAATCAGATCGCACGCGCGTATCGTCCTTCGCAAAACCGCCCGGAGGAACGTCCCATGCCCGCCGCCTATCCGCTGCCGAACGGCGACCTGCAGAGCCTGGGCTTCGCGCCGAAGCCGCTCGAGCACCTGGACGCGCTGATCCGCTCGCATATCGAGGAAGGCTGCTACCCCGGCGCGCAGATCGCGCTCGCACGGCACGGCAAGCTCGCGATGTTCCGCAGCTACGGCGATGCGAAGACCGAGGGCGGCACGCTTCCCGCCACCAACGAGACGCTGTTCCTGCTGTTCAGCCAGACCAAGGTCCTGACCTCGGCGGCGGTCTGGACGCTGGTGGAGGAAGGCAAGCTCTCCTTCATGGACCGCGTCGCCGATCACCTGCCGGAGTTCGCCGCGCGCGGCAAAGGCGAGATCACGCTGCAGCAGGTGATGACGCACCAGGGCGGGTTCCCGAACGGCGACGTCTCCAAGGCGACCTGGACCGACCATGCGCGGATGCGCGCCGAGGTCTGCGATTTCTCGCTGGAATGGACGCCCGGCACGCGCCTGCAATATCACGGCCGCGCCGCGCACCTCGTGCAGGCGATGGTGATCGAGGCCGTGACCGGCCAGGACTACCGCGACGTGATCCGCACCCGCGTCATCGAGCCCCTGGGTCTCGGCAACGACGTCTTCGTGGGCGTGCCCGCCGACCAGCAGCCGCGCTGCGCCGATACCTACGCACCCGAACCGCGCGACAACTCGGCCGAGTTCCGCGCGGCCGGCCTGCCCTCCGGCGGCGGCTTCGCGACCGCACGCGGCATGGTCGCGTTCTACCAGATGCTGGGGCATGGCGGGCGGCTGGGCGACGCCCGCGTCTTCTCGCCGCGGCTGCTCGCCTATGTCGCGCGCAACCACACGGCCGAGAGCCCGGACATGCAGATGACCGGCATTCCGATGCATCGCGGCCTCGGCCCGCATGTGCGCGGCGAGAGCGATCGCATCCGCGGCCTGGGCACGATCGGACACCCGGCGACGTTCGGGCATGGCGGCGTCGGCTCCTCCTACTCCTGGGCCGATCCCACCAGCGGCGTGTCGTTCACCTACCTGACGAACTTCGTCTCCCCCGACCCGTGGCACTCGATGCGGCTCGACCGTGTCTCCAACCTGGTGCACGCGGCGATCGACTGAGGCGCCGGAGCGGGCGCGCAGGACGGCGGGCGCTGGCTGGGCGGCCGCCGGATCGGGCGTGCGGGAACGGAGGGCGGCATGCCGTACGCCAGCAACGACGAACTGCCGCCCGCCGTCGCGGACCACCTTCCCCCGCACGCGCAGGACATCTTCCGGGAAGCGTTCAACCATGCCTGGGACGCGCATGGCGGCGACGAACCGACGGCGTTCCGCATCGCATGGGCCGCAGTGAAGCGGCGCTACGCGAAACGGGGCGACCGGTGGGTGCCGATCGGACGCTGACCGCAGGGATCGGAAACGCATGAGCACGACCGCGCTGCCGCTGCAGGCCGCACCGCGCGCCTGGGACTACGCGCCGAGCGTGACGGCGGCGGTGTCGTTCAGCGCGACGGACATCCTGCTGAAGATCCTGTATGCCGACGGCATGGACGTGGCGACGCTGCTGTCGCTGCGCGGCGTGCTGGTGGTCGCGTTCTTCCTGGCCTGGCTGCGCCTGGCGCCGCCGGCCCGGCGCCATGATCCGAAGCAACGCCTGATCGCCCTCGGCCTCGGCCTGCTGTTCGCCGGGACCATGGTGGGGCTGCTGCTCGCAGTGTCGCTGCTCCCGGTCTCCATCGCCATCCTCGCCTATTTCATCTACCCGCTGCTGACCGGTCTCGCCGGCGCGGCGACCGGGGTGGACCGGATCGGATGGCAGGGCCTGGCCGCTGCCCTCGCCGCCTTCGCCGGCCTCGCCCTCATGCTCGGCGTCAACCTCTCCGGCCTCGCGCCGCTCGGCCTGCTCGCAGCCTTCGCCGCGGCGTTCTGCCGCGTGCTGTCGCTGCTGGGCACGCGCGCCTACCTCAACGGCACGGATGCCCGGCTCACCACCTGGTACGCGATGCTGCCCTCAACCGCGCTGTTCGTCACCGCGAGCCTGAGCTTCGGGCTGTGGTCGCCGCCGCGGACCTCCGTCGGCTGGATGGCCTTCGCCGGCGTCAGCGTTGGAAGCACGCTGTCCACGCTGCTGATCTACATGTCCACCAACCGCATCGGCCCGTTCCGGACGGCGCTCGTGATGAACCTCGAGCCGATGCTCACGGCCCTGCTCAGCGTCCTGCTTCTGGGAGAAGTCCTCTCGCCCCTGCAAGGGCTCGGCGCCGCGGTGATGATCGCGGCGCTCTGCACCTTCCAGTTCGTGCGGGGCCGGTGAGCGTCGGGGAGATCGCCCGACGCTCGATGCCCCTCAGGGCATCATCTTGGATGGCAGGTAGGTGGAGATCTCCGGGAAGGCGATCAGCAGCACCATGATGATCGCCTCCGCCCCGATGAACCAGGCGAGGCCGCGGAAGATCGTGGTCAGCGGCACCGCATTGCCGACCACGCCCTTCACCACATAGGCGTTCAGCCCGACCGGCGGCGTGAGCAGCCCGATCTCGATGTACTTCACCACGATCACGCCGACCCAGATCAGGTCGAGATGGACCGCCTGGAACATCGGCTGGAACACAGGCAGCGTCAGCAGCATGAGCCCAAGCGGATCGAGGAAGCAGCCGAGGATGAGGTAGACGATCGAGACGCCGATGATCAGGTACAGCGGATCCAGGGCGAAGTCGCTGATGGAGGCAGCCATGATCGTCGGCAGCCCCGCGAGCGCGAGCAGGCGCGTGAGCAGCAGGGCGCCGATCGCGACGAAGAAGATGCTGGCCGTGCTCTCCAGAGCCTCCGTCACGCTGGTGCGGAACGCGAGCCAGGTGAGCTTCCCGCGCGCCAGCGAGATCAGCAGCGCCATCAGCGCGCCCAGTGCCGCGGCCTCGGTCGCGGTGGCGATGCCGGAATAGATGCCGCCGATGACGCTGAGCACCAGCAGCGGGATCGGCCAGATCTCCAGCAGCACCGCCCAGCGCTGGCCCCAGGTGATGTGATCGTCGCCGCGCGGGGCCAGCTGGGGATTGGCGATGCAACGGCCGATGATCATCGCGGCATAGACGAAGGCGGTGAGCAGGCCGGGCAGCAGGCCGGCGATCAGCAGCGCGCCGATCGAGGTCTCGGTGAACCAGCCATACAGCACGAACAGGATGCTAGGCGGGATCAGCGAGCCCAGCGTGCCGGACGCGGCGACGACGCCCGTCGCGAGCGCCGGGTCGTAGCGCATCCGCAGCATCTCGGGGATGGCGAGACGGCCCATGGCAGCGGCGGTCGCGAGGCTCGATCCCGACGCGGCGGCGAAGCCGGCGGAGGCGAAGTTGGTCGCGACGGCGAGACCGCCCGGCAGCCCGCTCAGCCACAGCCGCGCGGCGTGGAACAGGCTGCCCGTCATCCCGGTGTGGAACGCGATCGAGCCCATCAGCAGGAACATCGGCACGGCCGAGAGGGACCAGTTCGCGCCGAACTCGAAGGGCAGGTCGGCGAAGATCCCCAGCGCCGATTCCGTGCTGCGGACGATCATCAGCCCGATCAGAGAGACGACGCCGAGGGCGAGGCCGATCGGGACGCGCAGGCCGATCAGGACGAGCAGGGAAACGATCGCCCCGAGGGCGACGGCGAGATTCATCGTCATGGTGGGGTCAGGCCTCCTCGACCAGCAGGCCGTCATCCACCGAGGGCGGTGGGCCGCCGCGCCCGGTCAATCCGTATTGCAGGTCGCGGATGGCCTGGGTCGCGAACAGCAGCGACATGGCGAGCGCCGGGACCGGCAGCAGCCACCGCGACGGCCAGACCGGCAGGTCGAAGAACGTCGCATCCTGGATCTCCCCGGCCATGGTCTGTTCCATCGCGTGTTCCGCGGTCAGCCAGACCAGGATGCCGACGTAGATGGCGCCGACGATGGAGACGATGCCCTCGAGCACCGCTCGCTTGCGGGGCGGCATCTTCATGGTGAACAGCTCCACCGTCAGGTGCTTCTTGTGCAGCTGCACGTAGCCCCAGGGCAGGAACACCGTCGCCACCATGTAGTACCAGGTGACGATCTCCAGCGTGGCGACGATCGGTCGGTTCAGCAGCAGCTTCGCCAGGATGTCGGCGGCGATGTGCAGCATCATGAGCGTGATCGCCACGCCGCCAATGGCCATCATGAAGTTGCTGAATGCGCCAAGGCCGCGTTCGAGGACGCGCAGCACGATGTTCCCTCCCGTATTTCGTTCGTCGCGATCAGCTCGTATCACGGGGAAGGCGCGCGGCGACCCGGGCTGCCGCGCGCCATTCCCGATGGACCGGCTGGATCAGGGATACTTCACCTTGTCGAACACGTGCGTCTTGAGCGCCTGTTCGTACTTGTCCCACTGCGCGTCGGTCGTCCAGACGCCTGGGCCGATCTGGTCGACGATCTTGGTCCATTCCTCGACGGACGCGATGAAGGCCTTCACGATCGGCTCCGCATCCTTCACGCCGCGTGACTCGGCCGTGGCGATGACGCGCTTGATGTCGCTCTCGCGGAACTTGGCGATCGCCTCCTCGAGCGACGGCGCCGTCTTGACCCACTTCACGCCCTTGGACTCGGCCTCCGTCTGGATCGCCGCGTCATCCTTCTCGTAGGCCTCGGCGATCATCCGCGTCGCGTGCGGCAGGGCGTCGGTGAACGCCTTCTTCTCCTTCGCCGACAGCTTCTTCCAGGTGTCGGTCCGGATGTTGAGGAAGTTCGTGCCGTGATACGTGCCGACGCTGGAGGTGGTGACCGCGCGCACCATGTCCCAGAGCGAGTAGCTCTTGAGCCACGGCGTTGGACCGAGCGCGCAATCGGCCTGGCCGCGCTGCAGGGCTTCGTAGATTTCGGAGCTGGTGATGTTCACGGGCGTGCCGCCGAGGGCGGCGACGAGCTGGCCCATGGACCCGGTGCCGCGGATCTTCTTGCCCTTCACGTCGGCAAGGTCGCTGATGCCCGGCGGCGTGCACATGAAATGGTACGGCGTCAGCGAGTAGCTGGCGAGCGGCAGGACCTTGTGGCCGAGATAGTCCTTCTTGCACGCCGCGCATTCGACCAGGAGCGTCTGGTTGATCGCGCCGGTCATGACGCGGGCATCCCGCCCCAGCACCGCGAGATCGCTGACCAGCGTGCTCACCGGCAGGTCGTTCGGCGTGTAGATGTCGGCGAGAAGGCCCATGTCGGCGGTGCCGTTCTTGATCGCGTTCAGCACCGATTTCGGCCCGGCGAGGGTGCCGCCGGGATAGCTCTTGAAGGTGATGGAGCCGTTGGTGGCGGCGGTGATCGCCGCGAAATACGGATCGGTGCCGATCACGTGCGTCGGATGGCGCGCCGGAATGGCGCTCGCATAGATCAGTTCGCGTGCCTGCGCGACGGAGCTGACGGCCAGGCCGACGCCCACGGCAAAGGTTGCGGCGAGCAGGCGCTGCGGACGGATGAACCGCATCGAAAACATTCCTCCCTGTGGCGCTCGTGCGTCTCCTTCTCCCGGACGCGCTGAGCCTCGTCCCGCCAACCTCTCAAATCGACGGGACGCACACAAGGCCGAAGCTCGATGGTATCGCGCACCTTCCGCGCTTGATCTCACCCGGCGCGGCGGAACTTGTGCAACGAGCGCAGATCGGCCGGCTGGTCCCGACCCGGGAAGGTCTGCGGCCAGTTGGTCCAGGACACCTCGCCCACGTACAGGTCCCCGCGGCTGTCCACCGCCAGCCCGTGCGGCGCCATGAACTCGGTCGGGCCCAGCCCGGGCCCCATGCCACCCAGCCGCGCGAGACGCTTGCCGGTGTGGTCGACGATGCTGACCCGCGGCCCGAGATTCGGCACGTTGCGGTTCACCGGCTGCACGGGGCCGAGTTCCCCGATGTAACAGACGGGGCATTTGCCGGTCGGCATGAACAGGCCGCAGGGCCGGTGCAGGTTGTTCCACTGGGTCTCGTACTTGCCGTTGCCGTCGAACACCTGCACGCGGTGGTTCTCCCGGTCCGCGACATAGACCCAGCCGTCGGCATCGCAGGTGATGTTGTGCGGGATGTTGAACTCGCCGGGATCGGAGCCGGGCGCGCCCCAGGACAGCAGCAGCTTCCCGTCGGGGCTGTACTTGTGCACGCGTGCGTTGCCGTACCCGTCCGAGACGTAGACGTCCCCCTGCGGCGACATGGCGGTGTGCGTGCAGCGATGGAAGGGCTCGCCGCTCATGTAGGGCGCGGGCTTGCCGGGCGTGCCGAGGGTGAGCAGCACCTTCCCCTCGGTCGTGCAGCGCCGCACGGAGTGATCGCCGTCATCCGTCAGCCACAGCGTGTCGTCCGGCGCGACATAGACGCCATGCGCGCGGGGGAACAGGCCTTCACCCCAGGACCGCAGGAAGTTGCCGTCGCGATCGAACACGATCATCGGGTGCTCGCCGCGGTTGAAGACGTAGACGTTGTCCTTGCTGTCGATGCCGATCCCGCCGATTTCCTTGAAGGTCCAGCCGGGGGGCAGCTTGGCCCAGTCCAGCACCGGTTCGTAGACGTATGCGCCTTCGCCGATCATGGCCATCGCCGTTTCTCCCCCTTTCCTGGGCCATTCTCCGGGGTCTGTCCCTGGGCCCTTCCCTCACCGGCAAGCTTGTCATGGAATGCGGCGCGGGCAAACGCCGCGTCCGTTCGCCGCGGCGGCCCGAGACGGAGTTCCGCCCATGTCCGACCAGCCGCCACACGACCCGCTTGACGCCTTCGTGCCGGGGCCACGCTGCACCATCGCGGGCGCCGCATCCGGCCCGCTCGCGGGCGTGACGCTCGCGGTCAAGGACCTGATCGACGTGGCGGGCTGGCCGACCGGCGGCGGGAACCCGGACTGGGAGCGCACGCATCCCAGTCCCGCCCGCCACGCCTGGATCGTCGCGCGCCTGCTGGAAGCCGGCATGCGCATCGTGGGCAAGACCGCGACCGACGAGGTGTCGCTGGGCATCCTGGGTGAGAACGCCTTCACCGGCACGCCGCGCAATCCGGCGGCGCCCGACAGGGTACCGGGCGGCTCCTCCTCCGGGTCCGCCAGCGCCGTGGCAGGCGGCGCGTGCGACATCGCCCTCGGCACCGACACGGGCGGATCGGTGCGCGTGCCCGCAAGCTTCAGCGGACTCTACGGCATTCGCCCCACCCATGGGCGCATCGACTTCGGCGGCATCACCGTGCAGGCCCCGTCCTCCGACACGGTCGGCTGGTTCGCGCGGGAGGCCGGCCTGTTCGCCCGCGTCGGAGAGGTGGTGTTCGGGACCTCGGTACCGACCGTATTGCCGACCCGGCTGCTGGTGGCGACGGACGCCTTCGGCTTCGCCGACCCCGACGTCGCGGCAGCGCTCCAACCGATCCTCGCGCGGCTCGGATCGATCGTCGCACCGGGCGAGGAGGTCACGCTCGCCCCGCAGGGCTTGTCGGTCTGGCAATGGGCGCAGCGGGTGCTGCAATCCTCGGAAGCGGCGCGGACCTTCGCGCCCTGGCTCGATGCGCACAATCCGCGCATGGCGTTCAGCGTGGCGCGCGGCCTGGTGATGGGCTCGATGTTCACCGACCACGAACGCACCCGTGCCGCGCTGATGCGGGAGGAGGCGCGGGCACGCCTGCGCCATCTGCTCCCGCTCGGCACGATCCTGGCGATGCCGACCACCCCGTTCCCGGCGCCGCGGCGTGGGTTGCCCCTGTCGGAACTCGGGTTTCTGCGGGAGCGGATCTCCTGCCTCACCTCGCATGGCGGGCTGGCCGGCATGCCACAGGTGAACCTGCCCGGGGCCACGGTCGAGGGCGCGCCGGTCGGACTGTCGATCCTGGCCGCGCGGGGGCACGACGAAACGCTGCTCGCCGTCGCCCGCGCGTTCGCCGCCGCATGCTGACGGACGCGCAGCGGCGGTTCCTGGACGCGGGGCGCGTCGCCCATCTCGCGACGATCGGACCCGACGCGGTGCCGCATGTCGTGCCCGTCTGCTACGCGGTCGAGGACGCCTCGCTCTACATCTCGATCGACGAGAAGCCGAAGCGGGTGGACCGGCCGCTGCAGCGGCTGCGCAACATCGCCGCGCATCCGCAGGTGGCGGTCACGGTGGATCGCTGGGACGAGGACTGGACCCGTCTCGCCTGGGTGATGCTGCGCGGTCCGGCGGAGATCCTGCCTGGCGGGCCGGAGCACGATGCCGCGCAGCACCGGCTGCGGGACCGCTATCCGCAATACCGGTCGATGGACCTCGCGCCGCTGCCGGTCATCGCAGTGCGGATCGCGCGCGTGACCGGCTGGGGAGCGATCGGGTAGTTACGCGCGGAACCGGGCGGCGGCGTAGGGGGCGAGGTCGAGCGCCGGCGTCCGGCCCGCGACCAGATCGGCCACCAGCTCGGCCGTGGTCGCCCCGGCCGTCAGCCCGACATGCCCGTGCCCGAACGCATGGACCACGTCGCGGCAGCCGGTCGCGAGACCGATGCAGGGCAGCCCGTCCGGCGTGGACGGCCGATGCCCCATCCACAACTTCACCCGCTCCCGCGGCAGATCGGCGGGGATGCCGGGATAGACGCGTCGGGCGAAGCGCAGCAGCACGTCGGCACGCTTCCAGTTCGGCAGCGCGTCGAGACCGGCGAGCTCGACCTGCCCGCCAAGTCGCAAGCCTTGCGGGGTCATGGCGCACCCCATCTTGCCGTCGGATGGCATCACCGGCAGGCGCGGCGCGATGCCGGGATCGGTGATGACGACGTGATAGCCGCGCTCCGTCTCCAGCGGTACCCGGTCCCCCGCGGCTGCGGCAAGGTGCTTCGACCACGCGCCGGCCGCGATCACCGCACGCTCGCAGGCAATCTCCCCGGCATCGGTGAGCACCGCGCGCAGTCGGCCGGCCTCGATGCGGAAGCCGCTCGCGCGGGCACGCTTCAGCTCTGCCCCCTGCGCGACAGCGTGACGCACCAGCGCCGCGACATAGGCGCCGGGATCGATGCACTGGCCGTTCTCCTCGACCAGCAGTGCGAAGGTGTAGCGGCGATCGAGCGAAGGCTCGCGCTGGCGCAGCTCGTCGGCGTCGAGTTCCAGCCAGCGCACGCCGGTCTCGGCGCGAATGGTCCAGGAGAGGCGTTCCGCCTCGAACGCGGCGCGGTCGGGGAAGGCGAACAATACGCCCTGCCGGGTGACGAGATGGCCCACGCCCGCTTCCTCCGCGAGCGCGCGATGCTTCTCGGGGGCGGCGAGCAGCAGGGGACGCAGCGCGCGGGCGGTGGCGCGCACGCGGTCGGCGGTGGCCCCGGCGGCCACGAAGCGGCGCAGCCAGGGGATCAGTTTCGGCAGATACGACCAGCGGATCGTGAGCGGGCCCAGCGGATCGCGCAGGTAGCCGGGCACCTTCTTCCAGATCCCGGGGGAGGACATCGGGATGACCGAACTCGGGTTGAGCAGCGTGCCGTTGCCGTAGCTTGCCGCCTGCTCGCCGCCGGGGTCACCCGGCTCGACGATGGTCACGCGGTGCCCTTCCCGCAGCAGGGCGAGGGCGGAGGCGGCACCGACGATCCCGGCCCCGATGATGACGACGTGCTGGCTCACCCGTTGCTCCACGGCTCCGTCATGGCCGAACTCGTCCTGGCCATCCGTCACCGCAGATTGCCGGAATGGGTGGGCGGGACAAGCCCGGCCTCACCCCCTCGGCATCTTTCGTCGCCACCCCAGGTGCGAGTGGCGCGGGTCAGTTCCAGCCGCGGGCCAGTTTCCGGACCGCGGTCGATGCATTGCGCTTGTTCTCGCCCGCATAGTCCTCGTGGTATTCCTCGATCCGGCCGGGGTCGTAGAGGTAGTTCACCATCAGGGTCGCGCTCTCCTTGGCGCCCTTCTCGGACGTGTCGCCGGCCATGTTCAGCCGCTCCACCCGCGCGCCGTTCGAGAGATGGAAATGCGCGACCGGATCGAGCGCGCGCTTGCCCCGTGACTCGGCGAGCAGGTACCGCGCACAGAGCCGCACCAAGACCGGTTCGGCCACTTTGCGCAGCCCGGCGTCGCGCCACCAGCCGCGCTTGCCGAGGATCAGCGCCAGGGAGGCGGAGCCGCTCTCGGCGGCCAGAGCAGCCGTCAGGCCCGTCTCCTCCTCCTCGCTCAGCAGGTTCGCCTCGCCGGCCTTCAGCTTCGCGTCGATCCAGCGCCGGAACCCGGGGATGGGAGACAGGGTTGCGAACGTCTTGAGGTTGCGGAACTCCCCCGACAGCTCCTCCACCACGCGCTTGATCAGGAAGTTGCCGAAGCTGATCCCCGCGAGCCCGGCCTGACAGTTGCTGATCGAATAGAAGATCGCCGTGTCCGCCTGCTTCGGGTCGAGCACCGGCGCCTTTTCGTCCAGCAGGTCCTGCACGCTGCCGGCAAGCCCGCGCACGAGCGCGACCTCGACGAAGATCAGCGGTTCGCCCGGCATGCGCGGATGGAAGAACGCGTAGCAGCGCCGGTCCGAATCGAGCCGGTTCTTCAGGTCACGCCAGGAGCGGATCGCATGCACGGCCTCGTAGTCGACCAGCTTCTCGAGCAGGGCGGCGGGGCTGTTCCAGTCGATGCCGCGCAGTTCCAGGAACCCGATGTCGAACCATGCGGCGAGCAGCCCGCGCAGGTCCGCCTCGAGCGCGCCCAGCATCTTGTCCTCGCCGCGCGTGCGCATCAGGAAGGCGCGCAGATCCACCAGGAACTTCGTGCCGTCGGGAATAGAGGTGAACTGCGTCAGCAGCTTGAGCCGCGGCGGCTCCAGCGCGCGGCGCAGCGCGGCCTTCGCGGTCGCGCGTTCGGCCGGATCGCTGGCGGCCTGCACGCTGGTATAGGCGGTCGCCACGGCATCGGCGTCGGAGTCGAAGCGCGCGAGGGTGCGCAGGAATTCGAGCCGGCCCGGCTCGTCCAGCCCCTGGAAGGTCTGCGCCAGCCGCGCGGCGCGGTTGCGGGCGCTGACCTCGCCGCCGCGGCCATGCAGGCAGGCCTGCATCTGGGCCTCGAGGGTCTCGTCGGCGTCGCCACTCACGCTGGACGCCATGTCGCGCCACACCGTGGTGATGCGCCGGATCGCGCGGTCGAGTAGTCCGGGTGCGAGGGCGGCGTCACTCATGCGGATGTCTCCTGGTCGGCGGACCAGGCAATCATACAAGGGGACTCACGGATTGTATCGCTTCGTTGCGTCCGTGAGCGCGGTTGTGAGGCTGCCCAGAAGATCCTCGGCCACCAATCCCCGCCCCGCCACCGCCGCGGCGCGGCCATGCAGCCATGCGCCCGCGCATGCGGCGTCCCACGCCGGCATTCCCTGGGCGAGCAGTCCGGCGATGATGCCGGACAGGACGTCGCCCGCCCCAGCGGTCGCGAGCCAAGGGGGGGCCGAGGCGTTGATAGCGGCGCGCCCGTCCGGCGCGGCAATGATGGTATCCGGTCCCTTCAGCAGCAGGACCGCTCCGGTACGCGCGGCGGCCTTGCGTGCCGCGCCGAGCCGATCCCGGCCGGCCGGGCCAAACACGCGGGAGAATTCCCCGGCATGTGGGGTGAGCACGGCAGCGCCGCGCAGGCCGTCGGGCTCGTCCGCGAAGGCGGAGAACACGTCGGCATCGCCGACCACCTGCCGCGCGGCCGCGCAGAGCATCGGCAACGCCGCACGCGCGGCTGCCGGGCCCAGCCCCGGGCCGCACACCCAGACCTGCCGCCGTTGGTCGTGCAGCAGGTCCGCGATCGGGGCCTCGCTCACCAGCAATCCCGGCGATCCGGCGCGGTAGACGTCGCCCCGGCCGGCAGCGGCGATCGTGACGAGGCCGGCACCGGCGCGGCGCGCGGCATCCGCGGCCAGGCGCGCGGCCCCGGTCATCGCCTCGCCCCCCAGAACGGTGACGTGGCCCCTCGTGTACTTGTGCGCTTCCTTGGCGAGGCTTGGCAGTCGCCACAGGCCGGGCTCGTTGGCGAAGCAGTGTGGCCGGATCTGGTCGAGGACCGCCGGCGGCATCGCGATCTCGGCGCAGACGGTCTCGCCGCACAACGTACGCCCCGGCAGCAGCAGATGTCCCGGCTTGCGACGGAAGAACGTGACCGTCAGTTCGGCCGCGGGCGCATCGCCTCGCACCTCGCCTGTCGCCCCATCGAGCCCGCTGGGCACGTCGATCGCGACGATCCGGCGGCCGGCGGCGAGGACCGCGGCGACGTCCGGCGCGACGTCACGCGCGAGCCCGGCCCCGAACACCGCGTCGATCACGAGGTCGGCGCGTGCCGCATCGGCGGCCTCGAACGCGGCGGCCGGGCCATGCCAGAGAGCCGCGGCGCCGGCGGCATCGGTGCCGGCGCGCGGGCTTGCCAGTGCCGCGATCCGCACCGGCCATCCGGCCTGCTGCAAGTGGCGCGCGGCGACGTAGCCGTCCCCGCCGTTGTTGCCCGGTCCGGCGAGGACAAGGACGCGGCAGGGTGCGAACCGTGCGCGGATGGCCCGTGCGACGGCGCGCCCGGCATTCTCCATGAGCACGGGTCCCGGCACGCCGAGGGCCGGCGCGGCGGCGTCCGCGCGCCCCATCTCCTCGGGCGTGAGCAAGGCGAAGTCGAGCATGGGCGGGACAGTGCGCCCCGGCTCCCCCGCGTTCAAGCGCGGGGCCGGACGGACGTTTGCGGGCCGCTCCCCCGTCACCGCTGCGCCGACGCTGGCGCGGCGGCGGTGCGGCGTCGGCGGCCTGGCGCGACTCAGGAGGGGACGAGCAGTGCCGGTTCGGCCAGGCTCTCGTCGGTATAGAGGCGGATGACGCCCTGCCAGATCTCGATCCCGTGGAAGCGCCCGCGCCGGTCGTCCCCGTTCAGCAGCGCACGGCAGCGTCGCACCGCATCGGCAAGATCGAGCGCCTCGACCATGGTCGCGTCGGCGATCCGGTCGCGGTCGTCGAGGAAATAGCACCGAAAACTCTGCATCGTGTGATCACCCCCTCAAATCTCCGCCCGCTTTATTCCGGATAGGCGACCGATTCGGTGATCTGGATCACACTCAGCGTGTATGCACAATAATACTACAATCCGATACGAAGTTCGTTTCGGTGGGAATTTCCCGGCTTCTCGGCATCCGCACCGTGGCGCCTGTCCGGGTCGCATCGGTTCGGCGGGATACTGCCCGCAGTGTGTTCGCTCGCGGGGCGCGCGACGGCGGTGATCACGCGCCAGTTCGAGAATGGGCGGAGCACGCGCCGAGAGTACAGGCGTCGGGAGAGGCCGTCGCAGGTTGGTCGCATCGAGGAGGGGAGTTGGCGGAGGGGATGGGATCTTCCGCCGCCATCCATCTAAGGGGCTGAAAGCGCTAAATTCATTGACCTTCCACCAGCCAATGTGTGTGGTTAATGTGTGTGGTTGACCAATAGCCACCGCAACGATACCCGACCACACCGGCGTCTGCGCCGGCCCTGGTCCAGTCGAGGGAGATTGCCGCATGCACTGTGCTGAAGCCGCTTCCGGACCTGAAGGAGCGGCCACTTGCCCTCCCCTCCCCACATCGCGCGGGGGCGAATGATGGAGACCGATCCCGGCCTCGCTGCCGAGTGCCATCGCCTGATCCGGCACGAGCTGACGTATGCTGACGCCCGGCTTGCGGAGGAGAACGCTGAGGCGTGCCTCCGCGCGGTGAGGTGCGCCCTTCGTTACGCCCGCCTGGAGGATCAGGCTTCCGTTGCCACGGTCCCGGCCGCGGACGCCATGGAGGCCTTCGTGGATGCTGTTTGTAACGAAGTCCTCAGGATGGCGGCACGGCAGCGCGGTGACATGAGATACCTCTCCCTGGTCCGGACCATGGTGGAGCAAGGGTTCGTGCAAGAGCATCACCTGAAGAGGGGCTCCGCTTGAGCCCCCCTACCTTCTCACGTCAACGACGGCCGGGCGCTGGAGCCAATGCCCCGACACACGGCCCCGGCAACCCGGAGGCCGCCCGCGCCGATGCCTGACTACCTCCAGAAGCGTCGCCGGCGCTGGTATGCGGTCATGGAGATCCCGAAGGCCCTCAAGGCCAAGCTCGGGAAACCTCGCTTCGTGAAGTCGCTGGAAACCGAGAGCCTAGCCGTGGCGAAGCGTCGGGTCGGCCCGATCGTCTCCGCGTGGATGACCGAACTCGACCGCGCGCGCGCCCCCGGCGGCGAGGCCGGTGACGCTGTTCGAGATGATGCGAGGTTCTTTCGGCAAGCGCTGCGGAGGGCGGCAACCCCGGAGGAGCGTGACCAGCTTCTTGAGGAGATCACCGATGCGGCGGACGCCATCGCGTATGAGGACATCGACATCGGTCAGCCGCTCTCGTCCAGCGTGGTGGCCACGCGGTTCTTCGGCGAGGCGACAGGGTGGCATGCGCCGACGCTAGAGAACCTGGACGAGTGGCTCTCGGCCGTCCGAACCTCGGCCAAGACGCGGGACATGCAGCGCGCCGACGTGCAGCGTTTCGCCGCGCAGTTCCCGATCCTCTCGGACGTGCAGCGCCCCCAGGTGCGTCGGTGGGTGATCTCGCTGATGAACGAGGACGGCCTGTCGCCCAAGACCGTGCAGCGCATCCTCAGCGCGCTCCGCGGCTACTGGCGCTTCCTCCAGACCATCAACGCGGTCGCTGAGGACCGGCAGCCGTTCACCGGACTGGAGGTGGCACGAGAGGCCAAGCGCGCGGCGCCGGAGATCATTCGGCAGCCATTCGAGCCAGCCGACGTGCCCCGGCTCCTGGCCGGCGCCATTGGCCGCGGTGACGATGGGCTGGCGGACCTGATCCGGCTGGGCATGTGGACCGGCTGCCGCATCGAGGAACTCTGCGCGCTGAAGGCGACAGACGTGGCCGGCGACCGCTTTAAGGTCCGGGAGGCCAAGTCCACCGCGGGTATCCGAGAGGTGCCCGTGCATGCCGAGCTGCAAGCCACGATGGACCGGCTCGTGCGGGAGAGCCGCGACGGCTACGTGCTCTCGGGGCTGACCCTGAACAAATACGGGGACCGCTCGAACGCGATCGGGAAGCGCTTCGGCCGGCTGCGCACTGAGCTGGACTTCGGGCCGGAGGTCGTGTTTCACAGCATAAGGAAGACGGTCGTGACGATCCTGGAGAACGCGGGGGCACCCGAGAACGTGGTCGCGGACATCGTTGGGCACGAGAAGCCGCGGATCACCTACGGGCTCTACAGCGGCGGCACGACGTTGGAGGTGAAGCGCGCGACGCTGGCGAAGCTCGCCTATCCGAGAGATCCTGGTGCGTAGACCAAAGAGGGAACCGATTATGATTGAGGAGATCCTACCGAGCCTCAGCGAGGCAGATTATCAGGAGTTCCGGCGTCTCATCCCTTCCCTTCCCGAGCAGTGGCGGTGCTGGAGGGATAAGCACGACGAGGAGGTGTCCGCACTGACCCTAGATGATAGAGATGTCCGCGTAGTCCCTTTGAGCATCGGCGAGTTTCGCGACCATCTGCGGACGAGTGGGCGAACTCCGACCATCGAAGATTTGCGTCGCGCGGTGGTGGAGATTTCCGCGCCTAGAGGGCGATCCGACACTGATTACGACCCGCTGGCGGAGGAATAGCCGCTACGGATCTACTTCGACACCGAGCTTGGAGCCCGGGATGCCCCCTCCCTACAAGACAGCCGGTCGGTGCATCTACTGCGGCTACGTGCCAGCCGACCTCCGAGAGCTGACCGACGAGCACATCATGCCGCGCGGGTTGAACGGTCCTTGGGTCATCCCGCACGCGAGCTGCGAGAAGTGTCAGAAGGAGATAAACAAGGTCGAGACCGCATGTATGCAGGGCTTCCTCATGCCCGCGCGGCTTCATTTTCAGATGAAGCGGTCGAAGCGCAAGAATGGCCCGACGAAGATCCGGGTCGTATTAGAGCGTGATGATGGGCAGGTTGAGATGGAGCTTGGCCATGACAAATTCCCCTTCATCTATCTTCCGACATTTACGGGTCCGCTGTTGGCGTTGAATGCTCCGCCCTGTGTCCAGACAATCAATATCGACATCGTGGGGGTGCGCTTCGAGGGGGCAGACAGAATCTTTGCAGAACTAGGCGCCAACAAGGTGCATGTGCCTCATGTGCCGAACATAGATGCATTCGCGAGGATGCTGTTCAAAATCGCTCACTGCTTTGCGGTTGCAGAGTTGGGTCTACAGCGCGTTATCCCCTTCCTTATCGAAGAGATACTTGGAACGCTCAGCCTGAACCACAATTTTCACGTCGGTTGCTCACTGGCACGACCGGAAGAACTTGACCAGCACATGGACAACCTGCACCAGCTTACTTGGTTCCCCGTGCCTTACAGGGGGCGAACTCTCATTGTTGTCCGCATCCAGCTCCTCTCATGTCTAGCCGCGCCGGCCTACGACGTGACAGTCGGGCTTCTGCGCGCGCCTCCGTCCCGGGACGCCTCGTCCAGTGACGCCGAGTCTTCGAACGTGAGTGTGGGTTGCTGAGACATCCGGACTCCATCAATCCTTATTGTGGGGCATGAGCAGTCCCAGAAAGTGTCGCGCTCTGCGGTCTTAAGAGCGGTCCAAAGCCAGTCATCCGTCATTCCTTATCGGGGAAGAAATCGACGTCCTTCATCAGAAATATTTTGCCATTGACCTCGGCAAGCTTCAGCTTCGGAACTTTGTTCCAGCCCAACTCATCCGTTAGATGGCTGCTCCACCGGTCGCGCAGGTCGCGACGGATCGTGACCGAAAAATTCGTTTGACCATACCAGCGGGCGATTTTCCACTTCGGCTTCGAAGCGTGACCCTCGAACGCCACCATCTCCAACAAATCGTTCAGTGCGTTTTCGTGCCTTTTTTCCATGGAAATTTTCCTGTTTCTCGTAGAACAAAGACATTCTGACGAAGACTCAGCGATTTTGCGACGAACAATCTAGTGAGGCGTGCGTCCGCTGCGGCTCGTCAGCGCACGGCTGCCGCGCAGCTACTCGAAAAGCGCTCCAGGGCGCCATCGAGGTCGCGGGGCTTGCGGAATAGCGCGGGCTGCTGCGGTCCTTTGAAGGTAAGCACCGGAGCGCTCATGCGCTGCCACTTCAGCAGGGCCGTCCCGGAGAGCCCGGCCGGCGGGTGTTCCATCTCCTGCGTGACCTCTGGCCACCCGCGGCCGATCCGCGGGCGGGAAAGATGGCAGAGCACCCGGAGGGCATCATGCCAGGGCAGAACCGCGCGGCACGCTCTGGTCGCCTTCGCCGGCCGGCGCAGCTCGATCACGAGCGCCCTACCGCCCGACTTCAGCGGGACAGGAGTGGCCGCGATGATGTTGCGGATGTCGATTTCGGTGGGTGTGCCATAGGGCAGGAGCGCCCCGAGGACATGGTTGATGAGGCGCCGGCGGAGCAACAGAAGCTCGGGATCGGAGCTTGGCCGCTCGGGCTGGTATTCAGCGTCCCAGAGGGCGCTCGTGAAGTCGCGGGTTGCCTGGGTGCCGGCGGTGAAGGTCTGGAGTGAGGGGGACGACATCGACGTGGTTCTTTCCTGTGAGACCCGGCAGCCCCCTCAGACTGGCCAGGTGGGGGTGAAGTTCGGCGGCCGACCCCCTCAGATCGGACGTGTGTGACATCAGCCGGCGGCTGCCTGGTGACCGATCGCCTCGGGCAAAGCCAAGCTCGGCAGCGGCGGGAGCGTTGAAGTGGGGCGGCTGGCCTTTGCGCGAGCGCGGGCGGCCTGGCGATCGGCGTTCAACCGCCGCATGTGCGCGTCGAAGAGCTGCTGAGCGCGCGCTCGGTGCCGCTGGAACTCCTCATCAATCCGCGCGTATGCGTCCGCCCTCTGGCCGTCGATGGCTGCACGGCGGCCCTCGGCCCACTGCTCAGCTTCACCCATCAGCTTGGCGAGCTTTGCGCGAGCGAGCTCCACCTGGCGCCGGTAAGCGCCTTCAGCGTCACTGAGCATCGGTCCGGTCCTCCCCGTTCTGCTGCTTGCCGTCCGCGGCTTTCTTCTCCTGCCGCTTGCGGCCGGCGAAGTCCTCCACGATGCAGAAGAGCTCGAACCGCGCCACGGCGGCTGCGTGGGCCTCCGCGTGAGTGAAGCCGTCGCTCACGAGTTGCCGAATGAGCGCTTGCAACTTCCTCATGACGAGGTCTGTGACATCATCCCAAGTGACCTCTTTCCGAGGCCGCGGGGGTATCGGGGTGGGCATTTTCAGGCTCCTTCAAAGGGTGGCAGTGAGTGGGCGATGGATGGCGCTGGCGGGCGGCAGACGGCGCCGCACGACGACAACCGCCGGCGTTGGGGCAGGCGTCGGCGCGCGGGGTGGCACGGGCTTGCAGATCGGCCTTGGCCTGCTCGCGCTGCTCCGGCGTAATCACGCCCGCCACAGAGCCGTCCAGGGCCGTCCGGTAGCCGCCCCGAGCCACCGCCTTCAGGTAGCTGTGCCGGCGAACCCAGCGGCGCAGGACCGCTCCGAGCAGCGCCGGTGGACCGTAGCCGCGCGAGAGCAGTTCCGACCGGACCCCAAGCGCCAGCACACGATCAGGACGAAAGGCGAGCGGGAAATCGGCGCCGAGCCGGGCCAATAGCTCGTCCATCGCTGGATCTACCGATCGCGAGCTGAAGCGGAGGACGGCGGGCGCTGCCGGGCGGGAGCCGAGAGTGAGGGTGCTCATGGTGTGAACCCTTTCGAGATCAGCCGACGCGCGTGCGCCGGGAGGTGGATGGGGCGTTGTGGTTGGCGGCGGGAGCGGGGCGGCCCCGCCAGACGCTCTTTCGCGGGCACCAGTAGGGCTTGAGTTCATCCCTGGAGCGGCGATCCGTGCGGACGGCCTCAAGGCGGCGCTCAACCGTGCGCACCGAGAGGTTGCCCGTCTCGTCCAAGACCTCGCCTGACCGGCCCATGTCCGCCTGAAGCAGCACCATCTCCGCGACGCGGCGGTTGGGCAGCTCGCCGCCAATGTGCGTGGAGAGAACGTCCTTCACCGCGGCGACGTAGAACCGCAGAGTTTCCTCGGATGGGCCGGACGGATTGAACTTGGACCTGCCACCGCCGGGAGCCTTCACTTCAGCGCGGGGGGTGCTCGCGTCGGCTGCGGAGGTTGGCTGTTCCAGCACGAACCGCCCATCACTCCAGGTGACGCGAAGCCCCTCCCCTTTCCGATCCGCCGCGGCGTTGTTGTTCTTCTTCTTCCCCAGGATGCGCGTATCGCTCAGGATCTCGCCCTTGCTGTCGCGCTCGAAGTCGAAGGTCAGGAAGGATCGGACGTTGTTCCGCCAGGCCGACGCGCCGAACGTCAGCTCGCCGTTCTTCGTCGCCGTGTCCGAAGGGTGAGCGATGACCAGGAGCGTCGCATTGTGCGTGCGGCAGATCGAGCGAAGGGCGGTGAGGAAGCGGACGACCTCGGGCGTCTCCTTGTAGTCGCCGGCGTAGAGCGCTGCGAGGTGATCGAGCACGACCAGCTTCGGGCCGGCGCCCATCGTCGTCAGCCTCGCGGCGAGCCACTGAGCGAATGGCGTTGCCGCTTGATCCCGAGCCTTCGCAGGCGCCTTCAGCGTGCCGTCCAGGCCGAAGCCGGACTTCAGGGTGATGCCCGCGGTGCGCCGCCCGGCAGCGGCCTTCATCAGCCGCCGCTGCATGCTGTTCAGATCGTCGTCGAAGTTGACAATCAGCACCTCAGCCGCGCGGGTGGGGAGGCCGAGGAACGGCTCGCCTAGGGCAACGCTGATCGCGAGATCGTCCACCAGGCGGCTCTTCCCGGTCCCGCCGGCGCCCGCGAGGAACGTCACGTCATGCTCGGGGATGAGGGGCTGCTCCCTGTCGCCCAGCAGGAAGACCGGCGGCGGGATCTGCCGCTGGCCGATCTCGCTACCGCTCACCTCCGTCTCCGGATCGGACCAGCCGTCGCCGTCCTCGATGGCTTGCGCCTCGGCCGTGGCTTCGGCCGCGGGTGCCGCATCAAGCGGACCACCGCCCAGCTCGGGGCTTTCGAGATCCTCGCGGGTGACCCTGCCCTGCTCGATCAGGAGCAGAAGCCAATTCACCCGGTCGTCGTTGAGCGGCTGGCAATGAGCGTGCGAGCACTCGAAGCGCCACGGGTGATGCTCGGTCGCGTCCATCGCCCGGAACCCGTTCACGTCGTCGCTCGAATGCGCGTCCGCGTTGGGGCACTCGCAGCGGAAGATCCGCCCTGTGCCTCCAAGCGCCGCGACAGGGCTCCAGGCGGGATGCCGCTTCAGCCATGAGCGAAGATCGAACTCCTGCCCGTTGAAGCTCGCGGGCACCGGCTGGCGTCGCTGCATGAGGTCCGCGAGCGTGCGTGCGCGCCGGCGCGATGCTGCGATAGCGGCCTGAGCCCGAGGCGGAAGCCAACGGCGCGGTTTGACGGCCGCAATCTCCGCCGTCGCAAGGGGAGCGAGCGCGCCCATCAGATCAGCACCGCGCGGCCGGGGATGATCTCCGACGCATGCTCAGCGTCGGCGCACCGCCGCGGGAGATAGTAGAACCGGGAGAGGTCGTCGCAGGTCGGGTCAACCCACTCCGCGATCCCGAGTGCGGCTGCGACGGCCCAGTAGAGCCCGGCCCAGTTCTCCGCAGCGGCCGCAAGCGTCGGGAAGTCGGATCGCAGCCACGGACGGGCGAGCGGCAGCGTCAGGCGGTATTTCTCGATCGGGCCGTGCGTGATCTCGACCTTGCCGTCGAATTCGCCGCGCACGCTGGCGCCGGCTGTGACGGACGGGTGGAGGCCGTCGATCGCTCCCATGAAACCGGCCGGCGCATCGGCTTCGGCCGTCTCAGGATGCTCTTCGCGCCAGGCGTGGTAATCGGCGGCCTTGTAGCGCGAGACCCGCTTCCCCCAGTTGTAGGAGCTGGCCGCGACCGCCGCCACACCGTGCTTCTCGCAGGCTTGGAGCGCAGTCTCCCAAGGCAAGCCGGTATCCACGTCGAAAGTCATCGTGTCCGCGCGCTCGGCGAACTCGCTGCGGCGCGGCTGCCCGGCGGCATAGGTGAAGTTCTGGAAGAACCGCCCTTCCTTCGCGCCGATCTCGCTCTCGGCGAGCAGCGCAGGCGGCCATGTGAGTTCGTCCAGGTGAAGGCTGGAGTTGCAGGGGATGGCCTTGCCGCCGTGCTCGGCTGTGACGCCGAACGTCAGGCGAACCGTCTCGGGGCAGTCCCCCAGAGGAAGTGTCGGTCTGGCCAGCTCTGGGCTGGGGTGCTCGTGAGGCATGTCTCTGTTTCCCGGTCGCTACGTCATGCCAGCGCACCCCCTCAGTTGCTCTGGATCAGCCCACAGGGCCGATGTCGGCAGGTAACGACACGGATTAACCGCCGGTCAAGCTCGATAATAACGCCGATCTGGTCTGGGTTAATCTTTTTTCGCCATTTAACCTGAGGTTACTACCCACGTCGTTCGCAATATATCTTGCTTCGCATTATGTAGAGTGTTAGGGTGCCTGCGTTGGGTTTGGTCGCCCAACTCTCTTTTCCCTCGCATTGACGTCCCTGACGTTGCCCCCCGCCCGCCGGCTCCCCCACCCCGGCATCAAGGCGGGGGGTTTGTCGTTGGAGCGAGCGTCAGCAGGGCACGCGAGCGGCTATGCGTCCGTGGTGCATTGGCCGAGCGCTGGGGCGGGAACGAGGCGCGCGGGGAGCCGGGGTGCGGGGTGGCCGATGCTCATCTCGGGAGGCCGCTGAGGTGCGCCGGAGACTTCAATCCCGCTGGGGCGCCAGACAAACTCCCCGGCAGATCCAGGGCGGAGCGCGGAAGCATCAATCCGTCCTCTGGCCTCGACTTGCGCCAGCAGCTCGCGAGCGAGATGAGCGAGTTTGGCGCCTCCGGCATCGTCATCTGCCTCTGTCATACTGCGCGGGACGCGCCTCGGGTTGTCCGGTGCGAGCGAAGCGACAGAGATCTGCGGAGGGCGCCGAGGGTCGGAGAACATCCCGCCAGGCAGCGCTCATGGCCTGGCAGTGCGGCCGTCTCGCGTTCGCATAGCCGCCATACGCAAAGCGCAATCATAGCTCTAGTTGCGAAAATCCCCCAAGTTGTTGCGAACGAGAGGGGAGCAACCACACACGCGCGTGACAGGTTCAGTGACAGGTTGCGTGACAGGTTCCAGACCTGTCGCGCGTGACAGGTTCGAACCTGTCATTGTCATGCGATTTCAGTGCGTTAGGAGGTCTGCGCGACAGGTCTAGAGCTGTCACTGGTGAGAGAGATAGAGAGGGCTCTAGCCCTCTATCTCTCACCGCGCGGGAGAGGGAAAGTGGAGCGCGCGCAAATTCGGACAGCGAGCAAGCGGAGATGGCAGTCCGCAAGCGAGCGGCCGATCCACACACGCAGAAGACCAAGCCTCGGCCAAGCGGCAGCCCCCCGCGGGGGGAGCTGGTCACGATCGCCGGGTGGCCGGGGTTCTTGCCGCAGTCCAGCCCCCCCCGCGCTGGAGCGCGGTCCCGCTGGCGCCGGCCCTACCGGAAGCGAGGCTCAGAGGCAGCCCTGGCTCAGCATGGCATTGTGGAGTGCCTGCTGCTGCCCCTTCAGGTCAGCAACCTGGCCCTTCACCCCGCCTCCGCTGGTCGGAACCCCGATCAGGAACACCATGAGCGCATCCCGGTCTGCCGCCTGATCCTGGTCGGCACTGACGCGAGCGACGGCCGTCTCGACGAATGCTTGCTCCTTCGCGAGCTTGGGGCAGCCCCATCCGTCATACCGGGCTTCGCTGATCGGCATGGGAGCTATCTCCGCTGCCCGCGGGGCGCATCCGGCCATCAAAGTGGCCATCGCCAGCATCCCACCCAGTAAGTCCCGGCATTCCATGTGGCCGCTCCTCCCCCGCCCCTTCGGCCAGAGATGAGCGGATTAATGTTCTCCGGTCAATATGTTCCGAGGAGATCACAAAACGACCAGTTTCGGAAAACAGTCCTAGACCCGATTGTTAGTTAGAGTTATAACAACATCTAAGCAGCCTCGGCTGCGCTGATCGACAAGGAGTTGCATCGTGGAAGTCAAAGCTCGGGTGGTTCTCGACGAGAGGGAGGAGGCGTTCGTCTTCGCCCTGTGCCGCGGGCTGCCGCCCACCCGTGCCGCGGAAGCCGCAGGCTTCAGCATCAGCGCCGCGCGGCATCTGATCGTGAAGCCCCACATTTCCGCAGCGCTGCGCGCCATCTTTGCGAACCTTCAGCGCACCATGGCGAAGATGGAGACGCTCGGAGTGAAAGAGCGCTTCGGGCGCCGCGGAGGCTGAGCGATGCCCCGACGTTCCTCCAAGGCACAGGACAGCATCGCGGAACGGTATCGCCCGCTGGAGGTGCGGGAGGAGCTTTTCGTGGCCGAGTATCTGAAGGAGTTCAGCGCCGCTGCGGCTGCCAGGGCTGCGGGTTTCAAGGCGAAGAACGCTTCGGAGGCTGGGAATGCAGTCCTGCGGCGGCCCGCGGTTCAGCAAGCGATCCGCGCCCAAGTCACCGCAAGGGCCGAAACGGCCAAAATCGACGCTCAATGGGTGCTGGAGCGCGCTCGGGAGATGTTCGAGAGGTGCGCCGGGGAGGTCCGGCCGGTCCTCAACCGCCACGGCGACCCGGTGCTCGACCCCGAGACAGGCAATCCGCTCTACACGCTCGGTCAGGCCGCCAATGCGCTGAAGGCGCTGGAGCTGATCGGTAAGCACACGGGCGTCGCTGCCTTCGCCGAGCGCGTGGAGATCAGCGGCTCCGACCAGGTCATCGAGACCCTCATTGCTGCCCGCCAGCGCGTGGCCGGCTCCGTCCGCATGAGGGAGGCGGAGCTAGTCCAGGAGCAGGAGGCGCTCCCGAAGCCCGCGCTCCTGGAGATCGAGCGGCCGAGGATGGGCGGAAATCCCCCGCCCCCGCTCCGGCACGCGCCACAGAGCCCCCGCCCCGGTGGCGAGTTCCCCACGCACGGGAGAGAAGGAGAAGCTCCGAATGTCTGACTTCGACGCAATTGCGGCCCGGCTCTACCCGTCCGCCACACCTCCTGCCCCTCGGCCGGCCACGCCTGCACCCGCGCCGGCAGCGGCGCCCGCCGCGGCAAACCCCGAGGCTACGCTGGCCGAGATCCTGTATGGGCGCCCGCAGCAGCAGCAGCCCGCGCAGCAGGCTCCGCAGCCCCCGGTTCAGGCGGCGACAGCACAGCCGCCACAACAGCAGCAGCCCCGGCCCGACGCCCCCCGCACGGACCAGGCTCAGCAGCAGCAGCAAAGCCAGCCCGCACAGCCCGGTCAGGTGCCGGACTTCCTGGACATGTCCCACCCCGAGGCCGCGACGGTCGCGCCGGTGGTCGCGGAGTTGGGTCTCCGCCAAGAGCAGGTGGACCGCCTCATAGCCCTGCGGGGAGAGCTTGAAGCTCAGGCCACCGATCGCCGTTCGGAGGCGTGGGCTCAACAGACGCGCTCGTCTGTTCCCGCTCACGAGCTGACAAGCGCGGTCGCCCTGGTGCGCACCCACGGCACCCCCGAGCTTCGGGCCGTCCTCAACGAGACCGGTCTGGGCAACCACCCCGCCATCATTCGCTTCCTCGCCGCCGTTCAGCGCGGCCGATCCTTCTGAACAGGAGCCCCGCCATGCACCCCGTTGCCGAATTTCGCGCCGAAGTGGCCGAGCTGCGCGCCGAGATCGAACGCCTCCGCGCCGCCATCTTTCCGCCCGCGCCCGAGGCGCCTCCGCCCTTCGACAGCCGCCCGCCGAAGCCGAAGCTGAGCCCCGAGGAAGCCGCCGCCGACTATGTGGAGCGCCACGAGGCGGACGCCCGCCGCCGCGAGGCGGAGTATCAGGCGCGAGTGCGCGCCAGCACCGAAGGGCTCCCGGACGGGCACTGGCGTGACCCCTGCGGCATCATCCGCGACCGGGAGGGCAAGGTGGCCGTTTCCAGCGAGCACGAGCGGACCCTTGCGGCTGCGGTCGTCCGCGAGCAGCACGCCGTCCATCGCGAGTGGCTTCAGCGTCAGCGCGTTGTCGCCCCGCCGGCATAGCTCACCGCTCTCTCTTCACCGCCGCTTCCCTCACCCTCTCAGCAAGGAACTCCGCTATGCCTGCCATTCCGTCCAGCCAGTCCACCCTCGATGCCGCAGCGACTTCAGCCGCGGCAGCCGTGGACACGGCTCTTGCGAACCTGGCGAGCGCCATCTCGGCCTACTGGACCGCCGCGCAGGCTCAGGCCGTCAACGCGACCGTCATCGGCAACTCGACGCTCTTCGGCCGATTGAAGGCGACGAGCAGCCTCCAGATCCCCGCGATCGTCGCAGCCAAGAATGATGTGCTCTCGAAGGCGTTTGGCCTCATCCGCGGGCCGTCGAATGGGGCAACGGTGGCCTCCTCGCACCCGGTGGCGACCACGAGCGACATTTACAGCCCGTAAGTCCTCACGCCAGCCGCGCGAGCGCCCGCGCAACCTGTGCGGCGCTCCAGCTCCCGCCGCGGCTCGCGAGGATGCCGGCTTCGTTGAGCCGGCGAGCAATGGCATTGAGCGAGAGCCCCTGGCCGCTCAATGCCCGCAGATCATCCGCGATGTCAGATAAGCGAGCGGCAGCTTTCGCCGCAGCCGCGGCGCTCCCCTGCTGCTGATAGCCCGAGATGTCCGCGGCGCCCGGCCGGCGCCCGCCCAGCTTCGTCCCCCTCGCCCTGCTCGCTGCGAGCGCTTCCTTCGTCCGCCGGCTGATCGCTTCCCGCTCGTGCTGCGCCACGACCGCCATAACGCCGACCGTCATCGTGTTCGCCTCGGGGAGATCCGCGGCTACGAACGATACCCCGCTGTCGCGCAGGGTCATCAGGAACGCGGCGTTGCGCGAGAGCCGATCGAGCTTGGCCACGACCAGGGTGGCGCCAGTGGTGCGGCACCGTTTCAGCGCCGCGGCAAGCTGCGGACGATCGTTGCGCTTCCCCGTCTCGACTTCCACGAACTCCGGGGCAATGAGCTTGCCCCCGCGTGCGCCGACGAAAGCCGTCACAGCCTCACGCTGCGCCTCCAGTCCGAGGCCGCTGCGACCCTGCCGCGCGGTGCTGACGCGGAGATACGCCACGAACCGATCCTCTTCCGCCATAACACTCCACTCCACGGACGTTGAGAGGATTGTTATGACCTCTTCGCACGCACGGCAACTGTTTTCAGGAGCGCCTCCGCTCACGCATTGGTAATCCGTTCCAGATTGAGAATGGGGACGGCCGGCGGTATCGTCCGCGGAACGTCCAAGCGCAACCGTCATCAGGTCAAAATGCGCATACTGCCTATGATCGCCGGCTTCGCACTCGCGACCGCGACCGCCGTCCGCCCAGCACTACCCGCCGAGTCGTATGACCTCGGGTATTACGGGGTCTGGACGGCTTACCGCGCGGTGTCGAGCGACGGCACAGCCCTGTGTGGCATCCGCGAGACCGGTTCCAACGGAAGGTCGTTCCACCTCAAGTGGTATGCCGGCAGCGCGAGACTTGTTGCCCAGATTTTCAAGGCAGGATGGTCAATTCCGAGCGGAACGACGATCCCCATGGCCGTCCAGTTCGACAGCTTCACCCCTTGGAAGGTGGACGCATCCGGCGTGGAGAACATGGTGCAATTCGGGGTTCCCCTCGCCTCTCTGCGGCAGTTCGCTCAGGAGTTCCGAGCCGCCAACCGCATCCAAATCTACTTCCTCGCTGGCACAGAGGGCAGTTGGAACGGCAACCTGGCTGGTAGCGGCGCGGCCATGGATGCGCTGATCCGGTGCATGGACACGCTGCCCGGAGCCAATGGATCGCAGAAGTACGACCCCTCCCCACCAGCTACGTCATCGCAGCCGTTCTCACCCCAACCCTTCTCACCTCAGCCTCAGCAGCCCGCGCCGCCGCCCCAGATGCCCGCGCGGGCGCAGCAGCTCTGAGGCTGGCGTTGCCGCTGCCCCGCGGTGGGGGGCCGGGGGGGTTAAGGTTCGGCCAATCCGGGGGTGGCCACCCCCTTAAGAGCTATGCACCTCCCAGATGACTTCGGCATTTCCTGGCGACCTACCAAGTTGCCATTCAGAAGCTCGGCGCCTCACCGCACAGGCACCTCAAAACAATCAAAATAGCCGGCGACGCTCTACCTGTTCGGCCGAGAGCTGACGATCTCCCTCTGAATTGAGGACGTCGCCTTCAACAGATCCTCCCTCGTGTCAGCAACTTTCGAAGTAAGTGTGCTAATGCTGCTTCTGATGTCCTTAACATCCGCGCGAACATCACTTAGATCAGCTCGAAGCCAAACAAAAGCTGCGCCAAGCACGCTGGTTGCCAGTCCGACGACCCCGAGCAACTCTGTAAACGTGACACCGCCTTTCGAAGCGCTCATTGCCTCTTCTTTCCCGCTAGCAAATGGCATGGCGGCAGCCGCCTGATTGAGATTTGACGTTACCGCTCCTTGAACAAGCGACGCACCATTTACAGCAGACAGGCCAAAGGGATTGATAAGATTCCCCGGATTGCTGTTGATGTGGGTCGACTTCGCCCCACTCATTAGAAACCCAGCATCTTTTTGGCTTCATCCACACGTTGCTGTGTGACCAAGCCTGATTGCACCATCTGCGCAAGCTGCCGTTCTAGAAACAGAGCTGCTGCGATGAAGCCATCAACGGTCATTGCGACTTGAGCTACCGGAGTTTGTCGGTAGGCATTATTCCCACCGAAGCTCGGCTCAAATCTAAAAAGGTAAAATCTGGCCACGCTTGGACTTATCGATGTGTTCAACACACCATCCGCAAACACGGTGGGAAAACCTATGCCTGGAAAATGTTCCTCGAACGGACTGGTGGTGTTGGGGGGTGGTGGGGGTGATGGAGAGCTCATGCGTTCCGCCCGTGCTTCTCGTGCAGCGCCCAAGCCGCGCCGGGTCCATTTAGAACGCGAGCGCCACGTTAGGAAAGCCCATGCAAGCCGAAACACCTAAGTGGGTCCACTGTCGGCCAGGCGGGCACTCCACCGGACCTCAAACGAGATCCCAGAAAATTTTCCTAGTTCCACAGCAGCCACCAAGGCGCCCGTGTCGCCTCAGAGCGCCGCACGCACCCCGCGCAGACACACGCGACACCCAGGAAGAGCATCTCGGCGTGTGTGGTTGGCGTGTGTGGTTGAAATTGTGATCGAGCAGGTCCGCCGACCTCTAGACCGTTGAAAATACGCGCTAAACTGGCAACCAGGAAAGTTGGCGGAGGGGATGGGATTCGAACCCACGATACGCCTTGACAGCGTATAACGGTTTAGCAAACCGCCGCCTTCAGCCACTCGGCCACCCCTCCGCCGGGAGAGTCGAACCCGGGCGAACCCGGACACGGCGTTTGCACCGCTGCTTCTACGGACTGCCCGGGCCGCCGTCAAACACGGATGGCGGGAAGGCGCAGGACCGTCCCCGTTCAGGGCGACCCGGCCCCGCGGATGGAGGATCCTGCAGCCGGTGCGCCTAGCTCAGCGCCACCTCGAAACCCTTCTTCGTCGCCGGGCGCGCCATCATCGTCTCATACCAGCGCTTCACGTTCGGGAAGTCCGCCAGGTCCACCTGGTGCCGCTCATGCCGCCAGGCCCAGCCGAGGATCGCGAAATCCGCGATCGACACCTCATCGGCGACGTAGTCCCGGCCGAGCAGCCGCTTGTCCAGCACGCCGTAGAGACGGCGCGTCTCCTTGGAGTAGCGCGCGAGCCCGTAGCGGCGGTCCTGCTCGTTCTCGACCTGGAGGAAATGGTGGACCTGGCCAGGCATCGGGCCGAACCCGCCCATCTGCCACATCAGCCACTCCAGCACGGGCACCTGCGCGCGAAGGTCGGTCGGATAGAACTTGCCGGTCTTGAGGCCGAGATAGATCAGGATCGCGCCCGACTCGAAGACGCTGATCGGCTGCCCGCCGGGCCCGTCGGGGTCGATGATCGCCGGGATGCGGTTGTTCGGGCTGATCGTCAGGAAGTCGGGCGCGAACTGCTCGTTCTTGGAGATGTTGATCGGATGGACCGTGTAGGCCAGCCCCATCTCCTCGAGCGCCACGCTGATCTTCCGCCCGTTCGGCGTGTTCCAGGTGTAGAAGTCGATCGCCACCGGTCTTTCCCCCGCTCTGTCCTTCGGGGGCATCCTGCGCGTGGCCCGGCTTGCTCACAAGGCGCCGCGCGCGGCACCCTGGGCGCATGAAGATCGCCACCTGGAACGTCAACTCCATCCGCCAGCGGGAGGCGCATGTCCGGCGCTGGCTGGAATGCTGCCAGCCCGACCTGCTGGTGCTGCAGGAGATCAAGTGCGAAACGGCCGCCTTCCCGTCCCTCTCGTTCCAGGCGCTCGGATACACCAGCGAGGCCGTTGGGCAGAAAGCCTACAACGGCGTCGCCGTGCTCGGCCGCGCCCCTTTCACCGTGCGGACCCGCGCCCTGCCCGGCCTGCCGGAGGATGACGCCCAGGCCCGCTACATCGAAGTGGAGACGCAGGGTGTCGTGGTCGCCGGCATCTATCTGCCGAACGGCAATTCGGGCGGCGAATCCGGTCTGGCCTACAAGCTCGCCTGGATGGACAGGCTAGCCGACCGCGCCGAGACGCTGCTGGCCGCCGACACCCCGCTGGTGATCACCGGCGACTTCAACGTCTGCCCGACCGACGAGGATTTCGCGCCCGGCACGCTGCCGGCCACCGACGCGCTGCGCCACCCCGAGAGCCGCGCGCGCTTCCGCCGGCTGCTCTGGGCCGGCATGACCGATGCGGTCAGGGCGGTGCATCCGCATGGGACCCACTGGACGTTCTGGGACTACCAGGCGGGCGCCTGGCAACGCGATCTCGGGCTGCGCATCGATCATGCGCTGCTCTCGCCCGCGATCGCGGAACGCCTGGTCGCGGCCGGCGCCGACCGGGCGGAACGAGGCTATCCACAACCTTCGGACCATGTGCCGGTGATGGTGGTGCTGCGGTAGCGGCCGGTCGCTTCCGTGTCGTCGCGGCCCGTTCCGTGTCGTGGCCGCAGGGCGCTCCGGTGTCGTGACCGCCGTCCCCCCCCCGTGTCATGACCGGCCCTGTGCCGGTCATCCACGACTTCACATGCGGCACAACGTCGTGGATGGCCGGCACAAGGCCGGCCAGGACACGGGTCGGGCCGGCCTGGACACGGGTCGCGCCGGCCAGGATACCAGCCGTGGCGGGGTGACCCGGCCGCACAGGCAGAACCCCTCCCCACCGATTTCCCTTGCGCAACGCAGCAATCGCCCCGATATACGCGCTGCCCTTCCGTGATCGCGTGATTGGCGGCGCCCACGCGCTTGCCCTTACGGAAATCCGCAAACGAAACGCGTCCGCCCCTCCGAATCGCGCAGGTCGGCGGACACCACGCGCCCCACATCGCTCGATCGAGCCGGGGGCGTCGGAGCCATATCCTACGTGACTGTCCAGACTTTCGCGGATCTCGGCCTCGCCGAACCGTTGCTGCACGCGCTCGCCGCGCAGAGCTTCACCACCCCCACCCCCATCCAGGCCAACGCCGTCCCCGGACTGCTGGACGGACGTGACCTGCTGGGCATTGCCCAGACCGGCAGCGGCAAGACCGCGGCCTTCTCGCTGCCCCTGCTGCAGCACCTCATGGGCGGCAACGTCCGTTCCGCCCCCTTCGCCCCGCGCGCGCTGATCCTCGCCCCCACCCGCGAGCTCGCGCTGCAGATCGAGGACACGCTCCGCAAGCTCGGCGGCCAGACCCGCCTGCGCACCACGATCGTGATCGGCGGCGCCTCCCGCCACCGCCAGGTCGAGGCCATGCGCCGCGGCCCCGACATCGTGGTCGGCACGCCCGGCCGCATCTGCGACCTGATGGCCACGCGGGAACTGCATCTCGGCGCCGTCCGGCAGTTCGTGCTGGATGAGGCCGACCGCATGCTCGACCTCGGCTTCATCAAGGACATCCGCAAGATCGTCGCGGCCCTGCCGCAGGATCGGCAGTCGGCGCTGTTCTCGGCCACCATGCCGTCCGAGGTCGCGAGCCTCGCCAACGGCCTGTTGCGCAATCCGATGCGCGTCGAGATCGAGCGCAAGGAGGAGACCGCCCCGAAGATCGACCAGTCGGTCCACTTCGTGACGCAGTCCGCCAAGCGCGCCCTGCTCGCCGACCTGCTCGCCGATCCGGCCTTCTCGCGCGTGATCGTCTTCACCCGCACGAAGCGTGGCGCCAATCGGGTGGCCGAGGATCTCGAGGATGCCGGCCATCGCGTGAACGCCCTGCACGGCAACAAGAGCCAGTCGCAGCGCGAAAAGGCGCTCGACCAGTTCCGCTCCGGGCGCGCCCGGGTGCTGGTCGCGACCGATATTGCCGCTCGCGGCATCGACGTGACCGGCGTCTCGCACGTGATCAACTACGACCTCCCGGTCGAGGCCGAGAGCTACGTCCATCGCATCGGCCGCACCGCGCGTGCCGGCGCGGCGGGTGTCGCGATCTCGTTCTGCGACCACGCCGAGTACCCGGCGCTGCGTGCGATCGAGAAGCAGACGGGCGCGCCGCTCGCCATTGCCAGCGGGGAGCCTCCGGCCGGCGGTGGGCGACATGGCGGCAAGCCGTCCGGCCACCAGGGCGAACGCGCCCCCGGCGGTCAGCCGGCGCGTCGTCGTCGGCCGCGCAACCGGCGTCCGAACGGCGGGATGCGCTCCGCCGCCTGATCCCGGACGGGTGGAGGGCGGCACGCCGCGCTCCACCCGGACCGGTCGCGTCTCACCACCGAAGGGCATGTCGCCCATCGGTGGTGATCCCTCATCCAGCGCCGTGATCCACCCTGCCGCAGGATGCGGAAGTCGCAGTGCGCGGCGTCGTCTCGCGCGGCTTCGCCTCCATCCGGCGCGGCCTTGCCGCATTCAGCAGCGGCTTCAGCAGCAGCATCCCTTCCGGCGCATGGCCGGCCGCCGCCAACCCGCCGCTGAGCCCGGGTTCGGCGCCGTGCACCACGCTGCGGATTGCGGTGCACCCGAGCCGCTCCCCCAGGGCGTCGAGTTCGGCGACGAGCGCGGCCAGGACGGCGGCCGGGTCCAGCAGGTCGACCGCCACGAAGTGTTCGGCGATCAGTACCTTCCCCCGCTGCAGATCCTGGTCCACGCGGTAGCAGAACAGGCCACAAGGGTAGCTGCGTCCCTGCCGGCGTGCGGCGACGATTCCGGTCTGGCCCGCGCGCCGGCTCCCCGTCAGCGTGCGCGCGAACCGGACCCAATCAGCCACGGCCAGGTTGGGCACGGCTTCCCGGATCAGCGGATAGACCGCATGGATCTGATCCGGCCGGAGGCTTTCCACGGTGATCGACGACATGACAGGCCCTCGTTCTCGCAGAAAGCTGCCTGATCGGGACCTGTCCCGGCGTTGACGCAGATCAAGGCAGGTGCAAGCGGCCCCGAGATGCTGCTAGGAAGCGGGTGGCGTGCCGGGTCCGAACCGGACGCGGCTTGCAATCCGGTCATCGAGCCGGCAACACTCGACACGCAATCGCGACGTGCTCTCGGCACGAGGCCCTCATGACCGTCCCCCTCAGCCGCCCGCTGGTCCTGGAGCCCAACTCAGCCGCGGATCCTTGCGCGCACTGCGATGCGCGCCATGCGAGCGTCTGCAACGCCATTCCGGACGGCGACATGGCCCGCCTCGCCGCGGCCGCCGTGGTGATGGAGGCAGCCCCCGGCACCAGCTTCATCAACGAGGGCGATCCGGCGAATTACTTCTTCAACGTCACCCGTGGGACGGCGAAGCTGTTCAAGCTGCTGCCGGACGGGCGGCGGCAGATCACCGGCTTCGTGGGCGTCGGGCACTTCCTCGGCCTCGCCGTGTCGGAGACGTATGCCTTCAGCGCCGAGGCGATCGACCACGTCCGCTACTGCCGCTTCTCCCGCACCCGGCTGCGCGCGCTGCTCGACGACTATCCGTTGATGGAGAAGCGCCTGCTCGAGGTCGCCTCCAACGAGCTGGTCGCCGCGCAGGAACAGATGCTGCTGCTGGGCCGAAAGACGGCGCGCGAGCGCCTCGCCTCCTTCCTGGCGAGCCAGTCCCGACTCGGCGTGTCGTGCCGCCACCCGCGCACACGCTTCTCCCTGCCGATGACGCGGGGCGATATCGCGGATTATCTCGGCCTGACGATCGAGACCGTCAGCCGCACCCTGACCAAGCTGCGCAGCGAGGGGCTGATCGAAATCCCCTCCGCGACGGAGGTGGTGATCCGCGCACCGGGGGCGCTCGAGCGTCTGGCGGGCGGAGCGGCCTGACCGCGCGGGCACGCCAGGAACCTCACCAGCCCCGCCGTCGGATCTTACTGGAACGTCGGCATGTCTCCAGGAACGCCCCAGCCGCGCCGGGGCCGCCCGGACCGCGGCGGCTACCGCTTTCCGCCGTGCTGCTCCATGTAGGCCTTCGTATGGTGATGCACGTTGCCATCGGCATCGCGGTACTCACGGGCGGAGAGATCGTCGCCCCCGCCCTTCCCCGACGGCTTCCCGCTGGACGATTCGCCGCCATGCCCGCCGGAAGCGGTTTGCGCCTCGCGCGCCCGAGCGCCGCTGCCCGTGTCGCGGTCGCTGCCGCGGCCCTGCGGGTGGTGGCGGCTCGCATGTTCGCCATGCTCCCGCTTTTCCATCGTATCCCGGCCGATGATCTTGCTGAACAGGCTGTCCTCTTCATAGAGCAGCGCGAGCCCGCTTCCCTCGAACTGCTCGAAGAACTCGTCCCAGGAAATCTCGACCAGTGCGTCGTGGGAGGACTGGGGATTGTCCGGGAACATGATCCGGATGATCCCGACATCGCCGCCCTGGTGGGTGCGCTTCACGGCCGCCGGTTTGCCGCCCTTCGACTCTGCCCAGCGGCGGATTTCGTCATGATTCGTCGTGCCCGTGGCCATGCGCTTGCTCCGCGTTCTGCACGATCCCGGCGGCCGCGCGCGGGCCAGGATCTCCCTCCGCCCGCGGCATGCAGGGCCGCACGGCGACTGGCAGGACAACGCCGGCCGTCAGGGACGGGTTGCCGCAGGGGAGCGGCGGTCGGCGCTCCCCGGCAATCACGAGATCCGTGTCGGGAAGACGAACCTGCATGACGGGGTGCACGACAAACCCGCCGGCCGTCGTCAGGGCGGCGATCGAGCTCCGTCGCGAAGCGCAAACCCGTCGGTGGCCCGCACACTCCGGTGCTCGTCGGCCGCGTCCGTGATCCGCGCCGCGGCATGCTGCACCGTCATGCCGCGGAGCAGGTGCACGCCGCCCGCGATGGTGGAGAGCTTGACGCTGCCCTGCTCATCGTAGATCGCGACCGCGTGCTGCGCGCGCACCTTCACCAGGCCACCACCTTCGACCTCGAAGGTGACCCAGTTCACCGCGCGCCGCGCGCGTGCAGGTAGGCGGAGTACGATGCGGCGCTGACGCCGTCGTAGGACATCCGGAACGGGGGCTTGCTCCCCGGGGCGGCCGCGGCATGCGCTGCCTTCGGTGCAGGATCGGCTGGCTTCGCCGCGCGCGGCGTGCTCTTGCGCGGCGGCGGCGCACCGATCTTCACCTGGGAGATGCCCTCATCGGCGCTGCGGCTCTTGTTCCACTTGCTGACGTCCGCCTTCAGATTGGCCATCATGGTGTCCGCCTCCGGCTCGGAGGCCTGTTCGTCGCCGTCGGGACGGGCCGTATTCGGGTCCTGCATGACGCTTGCTTCCTTTCAAGATGGGCTGACCTGGCCCGGTGGACATTCATCCGCGGCCCATGGCGGGCGCGGGTCGTCTCGGATCAGGCCGCGTCCGCGACCTGCTCGGTGTGCACGACGAAGGAGACCAGCCTGTTGGGGCCGAACGTGTTGCTGATCGCGACGTCGGCGGCATCGCGCCCCGTGGCGATCAGGATGCGGCCAATGCGCGGCTCGTTGTGGCGCGCGTCGAACGTGTGCCACCGGTTGTCGAGCCACACCTCGAACCACCCCGAGAAATCCATGGGATTGGGATCCCGCGGCACGCCGATATCGCCGAGGTAGCCGGTGCAGTAGCGCGCAGGGATGTTGGTACAGCGACAAAGCGTGAGCGCCAGGTGGCCGAAGTCGCGGCACACGCCGACCCGCTCCTGGAACGTCTCGAATGCCGTGCGCGTGTTGCGCGCGTGCTCGTAGCCGAACGTGACATGCCGGTGCACAAAGTCGCAGATCGCCTGCACGCGTGCCCAGCCGCTGAGATGTCCAAAGGTCTTCCATGCGAAGTCCGACAGCCGATCGGTCTCGCAGTACCGGCTTCCCAGCAGATAGAGCAGCGTGTCGTCCGGCAGGTGATCGACGGGATGCTGGTCCGCGTGGGGGAATCGGGGTTCCGGCTGGCCGCTGTCGCGGATCAGCACGTCGGTGCTGAGGCGCAGGCAGCCAGGTGGAGCGACCAGGCGCGTGCACCAGTTGCCGAAGCTGTCGCGGTAATGGCGCAGGGGCAGGCCGGGGTCGGTGCGAATGTGGTCGGGCTGCTCCAGGTCGCCAACCCGCGTGTGATGCACGCTGAGCATGACCATCATCGGCGTCGCCTGGGCGAAGTCATAGGTGATGTCGTAGCCGATCCGGATCAGCACGGGTTCGTTCTCCCTCCGCTGGGATGCGAATGCGGAGAACGCCCCATCGATGCCCGCGACGACCTCACGCCGGGATTGCGACCTGCGTTTGCGCCACTGTGGGCTCGTCGGGTGGATTGTCGATGTCGTCGGACCAGATATGCAGGGTGCCAGTGACGCTCTCGGGGCGGACGGCCAGGATACTGGCCGCGATCGCCTCGATCCGGGCCCGCTGTTCCGCGAACCGGAGCACGATGTCGCGCGGCCGGATGAACGACGCGCCCGTGAGCGTCTCCAGCGCCGCTCGGGAAATCGCGCAGGCGACGTCCACGCCACCGATCCCGACGGTGAACAGCACACGTTGGCCGTCCCATCGCGGCTTGAACGCCGAGCGGGAGGATTGGGCGATGGCCATGGCTTGTGCTTTCAGAGCAGGCTCGGATCGGCCCGCCACTTCAAAGGTGATCATCGGTCCGGTTGAACCGACGCCGTCGGATCGTGGCCCGCTCATCCCGGAGCGCGTGTGGCGGCAGGATCGCCTCGATGCACGATCACTCGTAAATGGGGCCGCGCCTGTTCTGATACAATCCGAATGACTTCGGCGGCTGATCACCGTTGCGTTGCGCCGCGATCAAGTGGTCATATCGTCATTCGCTGTCAGCACGGTCTCGTTGTCTGGCCAGGATTGCCGTCACCATGTCGGGCTGGCCGATCGCGGCACCGCTTGCCTGGAGCGTCGGGGTCTTGGGACCGGCGCCCCCTCGCACGACCGGACGCACGCGCACGACTGGACGCCCGCGCACGACCGGACGCCCGCAGGGGAGAGACCACTCGCGCGCATCTCATCCAGATCGGCACGGTCATGGACGACAGCGTCCGGCAGGACTCAGCGAGCGAGCGTCGTGTGCTTCGGCGTGACCCGAGCATTCGCCGGAGGCATGAAGCACCTCAAGGAACGGCCGCATCTGTCTGGGATGATGGCTCGGGCGGTAGGATTCGAACCTACGACCAATCGGTTAACAGCCGATTGCCCGGACATAACCAGGAGCCACTTCTATAGTCCTCATGCACCAGCAAATCGCTGAAGTGTCGGCATATTTCGCCTCTTGGTGGCATCACGGAATAACATCGTATAACGCCCATTGACCCCGAAATGTGTTGCCCCGATGTTGCCCCCGACAGGCCAATCGGCATGTCGTGCGGTCGCTGCGGGCGGCCGCCTCAGGAGGTCGGCGCATGGCACGGATGGCTCTCACCGAACGGTTCATTACCTCACCGAAGCGCGTCCCGAGCAGCGGCCGAGCTGATTACCTGGACAGCATCGTCCCCGGACTAGCCGTGCGCGTGACCGCCCAAGGTCACCGCAGCTTTGTGCTGATCGCCCGCTATCCGAGTAGCCCGCGCAACCCAACACGACGCGCGCTCGGGGTGCATGGACAGCTCACCCTCGATCAGGCCCGCGAAAAGGCCAGGACGTGGCTGGAGATGATCGGCCGGGGCGTGGATCCCAAGATTGAGGCCGAACGGGAACGCGCGGCCAACCTGCGGCGGCAGGTGAACACGTTCGGTGCCGTGGCGGAGGCGTTTCTAGAGCGCCATGCCGCGGGTCTCGCGAAGCAGGCTGACGCACGGCGCACGCTTCTCGTCGACTTCGGGCCGCTGTGGCGGGATCGGCCGATCAACGACATCCGGCCCGAGGAGATCGCGCGGGCAGTGCGCACCATCGTCGAGCGGGGAGCGCCCTACCAGGCCCACAACGCCCTCGGATATCTCCGCCGCATGTTCACCTGGGCGATCGGCACCCATCAGTTCGGCGTCACGATCTCCCCGGTCGAGAGGCTGAAGCCGCGGGATCTGATCGGAGTGCGTGCACCTCGCGAGCGCATCCTCAGCGATGAAGAGCTCCGCTCGGTTTGGAGCGGCGCCGGTGAAATGGGTTACCCGTACGGTCCGCTGGTCCGGCTGCTCATCCTCACCGGGCAGCGCGTCCGAGAGGTAGCGGACATGACTTGGCCGGAATTCGCCCCAGCCACGGGGCTATGGACCGTCCCCGCCGGCAGAATGAAGGGTGGTAGGGCGCATGAGGTGCCGCTGGGCCCAGCGGCGATCGGCCTTCTCGCCGACCTCCCGCGGTTCAACGCCGGCTCGTTCGTCTTCACCACCACGAGCGGTGCGAAGGCCGTGAACGGCTTCAGCAAGGCCAAGGACCGCATCGACGCCCTCTCAGGTGTCAGCGGATGGAAGCTGCACGACCTCCGGCGCACGATGCGGACGCACTTGTCCGCCCTCCCCGTCCAGGATCTCGTCCGCGAGCTGGTCATCGCGCACGCGAAGCCCGGGCTGCACCGGGTCTACGATCAGCACGCCTATCAGGCTGAGAAGCGCGAGGCGCTCGAGCTGTGGGAAAGGCGCCTGCGAGCGATCATCGAGTAGCTCGCCCGCCATCACCCTTCCGCGGTCGCGCCGGGCTCTGCAGTCCCCTCTCCGAGACGCTCTCTCATTCGGCGAGCGATGCCCGAAACGTCGACGAGAACGAGGGAGGTGAATTTCGAGTACTCGGCCTCGACGAATTTTCGCATGTCCTCGGGAGACTCGGCCTTCACAAGAGACATCGCAGACATGCGGGGGGCCTCGGTGCCTGCAGGAGCCAGTGATGGCGCGATCACTAAGGTCCAGCCCTCCTCATTCAAAGATCGGATCCCCGAGTCACCGGACCGAACCAACATGCCGGCAGCGTAGCTTGCCGAGCCAACGACGAAGCCCAGCTTCGTCAGCTCCGCTACGACAGCCACACACATAGCGTCGAGAAATGAGAAGCGGCGCTCCTTCCCCATTCCCGGGCCGGGCGGAAGCGGGATCAACTGACGCGCGATCCACGAATGCGCAACGCCACGGGGCACGCCGGCGGCCGCATAGACCTCCGCTGGTCCCCAGGTCCGACTCATCTTGGTGGGATTCTTCGATCGCGTTGTCATAACGGCATGCAGCATACTCACTACTCATAGCACTTGCAATCACACCAGCTCGCGCTTATTACTCGTCGCACGTGCTATCAGCGAGGAGTTCAGCATGTCTCGCCTGCTTCGGTATGCCGATCTGAAGAGCAAGGGCTTCCCCTGGTCCCGGATGCACATCGATCGCCTGGAGAAAGCGGGGAAATTCCCGAAGCGCCTTCACCTCGGACCGAGCACGGTGGCTTGGGTTGAGGAGGAGATCGACGCGTATCTCGCGACCAAGATGGCCGAGCGGGAGGCCGCCTGAGATGAAGAACCCCCGGACGCCGGGGATTGGCATCTCGGGGGCTCAAACATCTTCGCTGGGCGGCGAACAGTTCGAGCTTCTACGGGATTCTGGTTTCCGCAGCAACGACTTTCTGGCTCGGCGCGCTGCCGAGCTCGATCGTCAAGCCGATATCCAGCTCGCATACGGTCGCCATCTTGCGGCCGAGCGCCTCGCCCACCACGCAGCCGAGCTGCGCGCTGGAGGTGCTGCATGAGCGCGCCCCCTAACCGGCACCAGCGCCGGGCAGCCGCAGCCAAGGCGCGCAACAAGACCCCTGCCTCCGACACGCACCGGTTCACGGCCGAGGCTGTGCATATCCTGGATCAGCTCGCGGCCGCCGACCCGACGCTCACCGGCGCGACCCTGATCACGCCCGACGGCCGGGTCCGGTATCTGGACGCTGCCATGTTGCGCCGGGGAGGCCGCGCATGAGCGTCGATGCCTTCCCCCAGGTGGCCGCCGCATGTGCTGCATCGCTCGACGCGATCGTGCTGCAGCGTTCCGCCCTTACGAGGCTCGAGCGTTTGCATGCTGATCAGGCGAGCCGCCGAGCATCAGAACAGGCGATGCAGGCGTATCGGACCGAGTTGCTGCCTCGACTGTTCGGCGGCAGCTGGCATCTCTCCAGGCGCAATGCGCACTTCCCGGCCGCCATCCTGCAGGCGGGCCACCGGCCGGCGCTGCGGCCCGCGTGCTGGCAGACCTTCGACCATCCGCTCGTCTTCCGCCAGGCTGGCACGAGCGGGCCCGACCACCCCCGGAACACGGTCCTCATCGGGCAGCCCTACGCCGCAGTTGCGGGCAGTGAGCTGTCCGCGTCTGTCCGCGAAGAGGCAGCGGAACTCGCAGACCGCGGGTGGAGCATCCACTGGTCACCGGACCTCTCGACGCACTATCCGGGTTGGACCCAACTCATCATCGCGCGGTTCGGGATCGAGATGAGCCCCGCGGCGCACGGCTTCCTTCCGATCGCACTGCCTGGGATCGGCGTGAACGCATGGCACGAGTGGGCGCGGACCCCTGAAGGGGTGCGGGTGCACTGATGACCTCTGGCTCTGCAGCTATTCGACTAATTTTCTTCGCTCCTGTGGAGAGGGGCGCGTGAACGTCCACCCCGCGGAGATGACAGAACTCGCCACGCGTCTCTGGGGCGAGCCGAGTCAACAGCTGAGCACGCGGGATGAGCTGCGGTTCGGCAGGCATGGAAGCAAGGCCGTCCGCCCGAAGGACGGGAAGTGGTACGATCATGAGCTCGAGGAGGGCGGTGGCTACGCGGACTTATACCAGCGAGTTCACGGACACCGGCCAGCTGATGCCACCATTGTGGCGACTTACGACTACCGAGACGCAGACGGCTCCCTCCTCTACCAGGTCGTCCGGAAGGCGCCGAAGGCCTTCATCCAACGCCGCCCTGATGGCGCGGGCGGATGGACCTGGAGCACTAAGGGAGTGCGCCGCATTCCCTATCGCCTCCCCGAGCTGCTGGCGGCCGCAGCGTCCGAGCCGGTGTTCGTTGTGGAGGGAGAGAAGGACGTCGAGTCGCTGCGCGACCGGCTTCTGATTGCGACCTGCAATGCCGGCGGGGCCGGAAAGTGGACGCCGGACCTCGCAGAATATCTGCGGGGACGCCGTGTCGTGGTCTTGCCCGACAACGATCAGGCCGGGGAGGACCACGCACAGCAAGTCGCGCGCTCGCTCCATGGCTTAGCCGCACAGGTCCGCGTCCTTCGTCTCGAAGGTTTGCCGGCCAAGGGTGACGTGTCGGACTGGCTGGCGGCAGGAGGAACTGGCGAGCAGCTGACGGCGATCGCGCAAGCAGCGTTCGCGGATCAGTCTGAGGTCGAGCGGCCTGAAGATTTTGCGCCACTCCAGCGGAGCGACGACGCACAAGCTCTGAGCCCCCCAGAACAGGCCGACGGTCCATGGCCGGACCCATTGGACTTCTTGGCTGATACCGAGGCCACCGGCGCACCGGAACTAAGCCGCGCCCATGTCCCGGATGCGATCGCAGACTTCGTGTTCGACGGGGCAGAACGCATGGGCGTGGACCCGTCGGCCATGGCGTTGGCGGCGCTGGTCGCTCTGTCCAGCGTCATCAGCGATGACTGGACCATCCAGCCGAAGCAGCACGACGACACGTGGACCGAGAACCCGCGCCTCTGGGGCGCGATCGTGGGCGATCCGTCCATCCTGAAGACGCCCGTGCTCAAGGCGACGACCAGGCCCATCGACGCGATGGAGGCCGATGCTCGAGGGCGCTACGCGAGCGCCGTGCAGCGATACAAGGCGGCCTTGAAGGACTGGAAGGACGGGGGCTCCGACCCTGCGGCCGAGCCGAAGCATCCCAGGCTTGAGCGCTACATGGTCGAGGGGACCACCATCGAGGCGCTCTCTGAAGCTCTGCGTGACGATTTCGAGGCCCGGCAGACCGCTCCGGCCAGGAAGGTGCTGGTCCGTCAGGACGAGATGTCCGAGTGGGTGGCCAGCTTCGACCGCTATCGCTCCGGGGGTCGCGGCGGTGGTGATCGTGGCGCCTATCTGCGCCTCTTCAACGGCGGTCGCTACACCATCGATCGGGTGAACCGCGGCTCGTTCGCGGTCCCAAACTGGTCGGCATGCGTGCTGGGCGGCATCCAGCCTGGGCCGATACAGCAGATCGCTCGTGACGCGGCCGACGACGGCCTGCTGCAGAGGTTCTGCTACTGTGTGCCGGCCCAGCAAGGTCGCGGGCAGGACCGCAGACCGGACGCGGGCGCGGCCAAGCGGTTTGAGGCTCTCTTCCCGGCGCTAGCCGCGTTGCATCCTTCCCAGGCCTTCACGGGCACGCCTCGGCCAGTGGTGCTCCATGCTGCTGCTCACGCCCATCGCCTGGCAATTCTCGACTTGGCAGAGGCAGTGACATCCATGCCCGATACGAGCGGCAGGCTCAGGGCGGCACTGGGAAAGTGGCCGGGCCTGTTTGCCCGCCTGGCTCTGATCTTCCACCTCATCGACGTCGCAGACGTTCGGATGTCGCAAATGTCGCAAGGGGGGGCTGCGCGCGCTGTGACAACGGCGCCTCCGGCCCTTGAGGTTGTGCCCGAGACAACGGCCCGCCGCGTCGCCTCGTACATGCGCGACATCCTGCTGCCGCACCTCCTCCGGGCCGAGGCTGTGATGTTCGCTTCGGAGCAGACCGGCCATGCCAGATGGATCGCCGGCTACATCCTGTCAAAGGGTGAGGATCGGATTACTTCTCGTGACATTGTAAGGGCTTACGGCGCGCTGAGAGCGCCCGAGCAGCGGCGGGAGCTCCTGAGCGTGATGGAGAGCCTCGAGACGGTCGGGTGGGTCATCGCAGAAGAGCGAGACCCAACAGTCAAGAGCCCGACCAGCTGGCGGGTGAACCCGAAGGTCCACGGCACCTTCGCCGTCCGCGCCCAGAGGGAGCGAGAGGTCCGCGCCGACGCCAAGCGGCGGATCGCGGCGACGGTCCAGCGCCTCAGAAACGGGAGCGCAGCGTGAATGTCGCAAATGTCGCTTGCGCGTGCACGAGAAGGGAAAGGCGTTTTGACCCCTCTCTTTCATATCCAGGGCCTGCTCTCTCTTCTCGCATGCGCGCATGCGACATCTGCGACAGGCAGGGTGCTTCCATGAGCACCACCACCATGAGCGTGACCTTCGAGGTGACGTCTCTGCGCTGGCTGCACGGTGCCGGTCCGGTCGTGGCGCTTGGGTCGGTGACCCTGGACCTCGATGGGGTCGAGCTCGAGCTGCACGGGCTGCAGGTCCGGCGCCGACCGGACGGCCTGCTCGAGTGCAAGGCGCCGCACTTCCGCGACACGACAGGCACGTGGCGAACGGCCATCACGCTGCCGCCGGAACTCGAGGATGCGATCGGCCGAGAGGTCGTCGCGGCGGCTCTCGAATGACCCCCCTTCACGGGTCCTTCCGGAGGGGGTCGAGGTCGCGGGCATTGCGCACCTCGATGGTCCGCTAGCTGAAAGGATGAAAATGGTGTCCGCAATGTCCGCAGCCGGGCCGATGATCGCGTACCGTGAGTTCGCGCGTCGCGACGGCTGCGATGAGTCACTCGTCCGACGTGCAGTGCGCTCCGGCGCTCTGCCGCGGCTCCCTGGCCGGCAGCTGCCCGCCGACCTGGTTGGCACCGCTTGGCGGGCCGGCAACGCCGCGGCGCTGGAGGTGCAACTCGCGCCACCGGCTGGCGGCGGTCTGGCCGCGGCGGAACGCGAGCGGGAGATTGCACTCGCCCGCCTGCGCCAGCGGCAGCTGCAGCAGCGCTTGGAAGAGTGGACCGACGTCGCACAGGTGCGGGAGTGCTGGTCCTTCATCAGGGAGACCTGCACCTCGCAGATCACCGAGCTCGGGGCGACCCTCTGCCGCGTAGCTCAGGAGCATGACCAGGTCCGCCTGCGCGCTCAGGTGCGGGACGCTGTGCACGCGACCCTCACGAGCATCGCCTCCGCCGAGATGATCCCGACTCTGGGAGACCCAACGCCGCCAGACGATGTAGGCGACCACGCGACCACGCTGGCGGCCAAAACCGCCAAGACCAGGGCGATCGCTGGCCTGAGACAGCTCGAGCTCGCCATCGCCGAGGGACGCGTCCTGCACCTCTCGGCCTGGGAGCGGGCATTCGGTGACCGCCTGAGCAATGTGCGGGACCGGCTCCTCTCCTGGGAGAGCGGCCTGCCGCCTCTGATCCTGGGCGCTGATGCCTCGGCCCAGGGTCGAGCGATCGAGAGCGCGGTGCACGATGCTCTGCAGATGCTGCCCGAGGAGATGCCGCCCGTTGGTGGCGATGACCGGCATGCACGGCCGGACGGTGTGGGCGGATCGACCGCGACCGCCCGCGCCGCAAAGGACCGAAAGCGGAGCCGAGGCCGGCGGAAGGCGGTGTCCGCGTGACCGCCACCGACCTCCAGCGCCTCGAGGCGATTTGCGCGGCCCTGCCCCCTGAGGACGCCGGCTGGCTCTTTGCTCGCCTCGCCCCCGCTTGGCGCCTCCGCGCACAGCGCCACGCGCAGCGCGCGGCGGCCATCCGGGAGGCGTTGGCGGTCTACGGCGACTGGCGCCCGACGCGTGCCGCGGACGCGCTGGCCAGCGAGCTGGTGCGGGTCGCTGCGTGCAGTGCGCCGATCAGCGAACGCTCCACCTTGCTTCGCCGCATCATCGACCTCTCGAACGGGCGGCCGATCGGCATGAGGCAGATCTACGACATCGCGTTCGGCGAACCTGAAGAAAACTCCGGCGGAAACTTCACAGATGGCCTCGTAATATCTGAGCATCAGGATTGAGGTTGCAGATGAAACTGAGTGACATCCTTGCCCTTCGGCCCGCAGCCGACGACTCCGCCACCATCCGCGCCTCGATCGCGAAGGTGGAGGCGGCACGGGCGGAGGCGATCAACCGCGCCGGCAGCATCGAACGCGACATGCGTGCCTCGCTGCTGACGGCCACCGACGCGCAGATGCAGCATGCGGAGCGCGATGCCGCGGCCGCGAAGCTTGCGGCGGACCGCTTGGAGATGCTGCTCGGCGAACTCCGGCCCGCGCTGGATGCCGCACTCGCCCGGGAGGCGGCGGCGGTTGCCGCGGTCCGGCGCGACGAGGCGATCGCCCTGGACACGGCCTTCGTGGCCGTGTGGCGCGAGAACCTGCCCCAGATCCTGGACCTGTGCGGGGCGGTGCTCGCGGCGAAGCGGGCCGCGGACGAGGCCTTCCCCGGCGCGGCGGAACGGAGCGAGCTGCCGCGGTTGGAAGAGCCCGATCTCGCGTTTGTCCGCGACGTCTATCGGCCGGATCCGTTGGCGTGGGTGCTCAAGTTGGCGGAGCAGTCGCCGACCGAGATCCAGCGACGGAGGGACCAGGCGGCCGAGTTCGACCGGCGCGAGCATGCGCGCCGGGTCCGCGAGGCGGAGCACCAGCAACGGCGGGCGGCCGAGTGGCGCGCCGCGCATGAAGCCGAGCAGGCCGAAGATCGCAAGCGCCAGGAGCAGGCGCGCATGGGCGAGATGCCGCGGTCGGTCGTGACCATCAACGGCGTCCCGGCAACGCAGGCGGTTGGGGGTGGATGGTGATCCGCCTCGACAACCTGCGCGGGATCGCCGGGCGCAAGGCGTCGGCTGCGGTCGCGCCGAAGCCGAAGAAAGGCACCGGAGTGCCGAAGCGGGCGCCGCGCGCCGGCACGTTCGACCATTTGCGCGCGGTCAGTGGTCGCGCGCTGCAGCGCTTCGCCAATCGGCAAGCGCATGGACCCAACGACGTGGGCGACGACAAGAACCGAGACCGCAACCGCGACGAGTTCGAGGACACGGACGAGCTCATCAAGCGCATGCGGCAGCTGATGCCGGAGCGATTCCCCACACCCGGCGGCAAGCGCCGCTGACCGTTCGTGCCGGCCGTGGAGGTTCCGGTCGGCGCGTCGGGGCGGGGCGGGTGAGGCCGCCCCGCTCCACCCCTATGCGAAGGTGAAGCACCATGAACTACGTCGCGAGCCGTACGTTGACCGCACCATCAACGCGAACCGGCCTCAAGAACATCCTGACCCTCCGCGCCAACGGCCGCGACATCACCGGTTGGCAGTCGATCCGCGTCACCCGCCGCATGCTGGGCTGCCCGAGCGACTTCGACATCGGGCTGACCGAGCGCTACCCGAGCGAGGCGTCCGCAATCCTGATCGAGCCGGGCCAGCCCTGCGAAGTGCTGCTCGACGGCGATGTCGTCCTGACCGGCTACATCGATCGCTACGCCGGCGCCATCAGCCCGCGGCAGCACCAGGTGCGGGTCGTGGGCCGGTCGAAGTGCGAGGACGTGGTCGACTGTCACATCACGCCGACGCACCTGCAGGGGATGCAGATCGTCACCTCGTCACTGCTCGAGCTTGCCAATCGCCTGTGCGCGCCGTACGGCATCACGGCGAAGTCGCTCACCGGCGACAATATCCCGCTCGCCCCGCCCACTGGCGGCGGTCCTCTGCGCTTCAACGCGATCCTGACCGAGACGCCGTTCGAAATCATCGAGCGGGTCGCGCGCTACGCCGGCGTGCTGGTCTATGACGATGCCGACGGGAACCTCGTGTTCGCGAACGTCGGCACCTCGACCATGGCGAGCGGTTTCGCTCTGGGCGTCAACGTCCAGAATGCCTCCTGCACCTTCTCGATGGACGGCCGCTTCTCCGACTATTTGCCATGCCTCATGTCGGTGAACTTCTACGGCGACAGGGGGGTCGGCGGCGTCCCGTTCCCACGGGTCTACGACAAGGGCGTGCCGCGGTTCCGCGAGCGGATCGTCGTCTCGGAACAGTTCGTGCCGGGCAGCTCACTCGCCGAGAAGCGTGCACGTTGGGAAATGGCGCGCCGGTTCGGGCAGTCGCAGGCCGTTCGGCTCACCTGCGACAGCTGGCGGGACAGCGCCGGCACGCTCTGGCAGCCGAATGCCTTCGCGCCGCTCGATCTGCCGGCCCTGAAGCTGTCGCCGTCGGATCCGTGGGTGATCGGCGAGGTCACCTACAGCATGGACCAGGACCGCGGCACGACAGCCGACCTCATGCTGATGCCCAAGGATGCGTTCCTGCCGGAGCCGAACATACTCACGCCGTTCCTCTCGGATCCGGATACTCGGCCGCCGCTGGCCGGCGGCGGGGCGGCACGCACCGGTGCCGAGGGTGCGGGGATCGGCGGGGGCAGCCTCGGGTGATGCGAGCTGGAGCCTCGGCGGCGCTCTGGGACTTGCGGCTCTTCGGATCAGCCGGTGAGTGTGTGGTCGATGAGGATTTTGACTCCGATCCCGATGAGGCAGAGCCCGCCTAAAAGTTCTGCGCCGCGCCCGATCAATGGGCCAATCCATCGTCCCGCAACAGTTCCGAGCGCGGCCATCAGGAAAGTCGTCAGCCCGATTGAGAGGGCCGCTGCCCAGATGTTGACGTTCATGAAGGCCAAGGTCACCCCTACCGCCATCGCGTCCAGGCTTGTGGCTACAGCCGTGATTAGCAGCAGCCCCAGCGAGTGCCTTTTAGAGGCGGCCGGCTCGCACTTGCGATTCCAAAGCGCTCCGTAAACCGTACGGCCCCCAAGCAGTCCAAGGATGATGAACGCCGCCCAGTGATCGACGCTTGTGATCCAAGCCGCTGCGGCAATTCCAGTGATCCAGCCTATTACCGGCGTGCACGCCTCGACCAAGCCAAAGACCAAGCCGGTCCGTAAGGCCTCGATGAGCTTTGGCTTGTGCAGAACCGCGCCCTTCCCGAGCGCCGCCGCGAAAGCATCCATCGACATACTGAAGGCCAATACCATCACGGTAGCCGCACTCACGGGAACCTCCGAACGAGGGAAATCATGAAGGCTCCTTGTCGAGGCTATCCCGAAGGGCAAACGCGAGCGTGCCGTAAGCAATCCGCGCTGCGGCCGTGGCGACCGCTCTTACTCTCGGCCTTGGTTCTCTACCCGCGTCGTGTAGATCGGTCAAACAAATTTCTAGCCAAATCAATAACTTGAGTGCCGCGTCTACATTTTGTAGCCATGGCTACCGCGAGCTCCGGCCCGATGACTCAGATGCTCATAGTCCGGTATGCCAGCCGTTGGAGCGCTGTCCAGAAGCAGTGCTCCGGCGAGCTGGGACGCGGGTGACGGTACAGCCCGACAGCTGACTGCTGAGCCCCGCGGCGCGCCTATCGACTCTTGGAGGCTCGGAGCGAAATCAGGAGAGCCTGCAGCGAGTGGAGGATCTCCGCACCCTCGCTGGTCTGAGTGTCGACGCGTCGCCACGTCCAGCCGATCGGCGCCGCAGGAAGTGCGTCTCCTGCCAGCCGGACGACCTGTGTGGCGGTGGGGGATCCCAGCACGTTCAGGAGCTCGAAGATGTCGTTAACCGGCGCAGGCTCTCCAGGTGCGACTTCGCATGGATCGGTCATAGGCGATCGTATGCTCACTTCGACGGCGGAGTCGTTCCGGTATGTTCCGTACGTGGTCTGGGCCGCCCGCCCGGCACGCGCATTGCGGCCGCTGCGGGGGCAACATCATCGACGGCGCGCCGAAGATCGAACACGCCATGCCGATGGCGGCCCCGTGAGCGGCTCGTCCCAGAGATCACGGTGCGTAGCCTATGGGCCGCGAGGGGCGAGCAGAATGATGGCGGTGCCAGCGAGCACTACTGCAGCCCCAATCAGATCCCAGCGGTCAGGTCTGACGCCCTCGGCGATCCAGAGCCACAAAACTACCGTCGCGACATAGATCCCGCCGTATGCTGCGTAAGCGCGCCCTGCTGCCTCAACGTCAACACGCGTCAGCAAGTAGGCGAACAGCGCGAGCGACGCCATGCCCGGCAGCAGCCACCAGGCGGGCTGGTGAAACCGGAGCCAAGCCCAGAACGCGTAGCATCCCGCGATCTCTGCGATTGCCGCGGCGGTGAAACAGGCGAGTGAGGTTGCGCTGCGGATCATCAGAAGCATCGCGATCAGGCGGTAAATTTTTGGGCGAAAAGACTGCGGCGGTGGAGAAAACCGCTCAGCGGCGCATCAAGACTGGGATTTCAGCTCCTGCGAGAACTTCTCGCGTAGCGCCCCCCAAGACGAATTCTGACAGCCTACTCCGGCTGTACGCTCCCATGACTAGCAGGTCGGCCCCCAAATTCCGCGCCTCCTCGAGCAGTGCTTGTCCGATGTGGCGACCCGAGGCTGTGAACCGATGCAGGTCGACCTGCGTCCCAAGGTGAGCCAGGCGATGCAGCAGAGCCTGTGGCTCTGCGTCGGCCCCATCATCCTCGGTCTCGGTCAGCACAGATATCCGATCGGCTGCTGAGAGGAGCGGCATTGCTGCCTCCACCGCCCCGCTGGACGCTTCAGGCGACTTCCAAGCGATGGCAATGTGACGGCCGAGGTCGTCCGGGATCTCATCTGGCACGAGCAGTGTCGCCGCCTTGGTGTCGAACAGCGCGGCATGCAGAGCCTGGCGCGCATCGCCGGTCTCGTGTGGGTGAGGCCGCGAGAGAACGAGGAGATCGGCTTGCGCCGCCTCGGCGGGCACGACTTCTCTGGTCGGCCCGGTTACCTCCCGCCACGTGCCAATCTCCGATCCAGCCCGCCATCCATTGAAGATGTCCCTGAGATCAGCCGATCGCCGGGTGTTCTCCGCCTCGATGTCGTCCTGCCGCTCCCGGGTCATAACCTCTTCCGTCGGCATGAAACCTTCCATCGGGTCATGCCGAACATGTAGCGCTTCGATCTGGGCATCACCGAGGCGCCTGCCGGCGAGCGCCGCTGCGGCCAGGATCGGGTGTGCCGTCTCAGGGCGATCCAAGACAGCAAGGATTTTGGCAGACATCGTTGCCTCCATGCCGAACGCGTTCAGCTTCTCCGCAGTCACATGACCCGCCGTCACCGCCAGCAGGCAGGCGAGAACCGACAGAACGACGTTGCTGGTGGCACCCAACCACGCGCCGCCCCGGGCAAGATCGAGGGTTTGCAGGCTGAAGGAGGAGAACGTCGTGAAGCCGCCGCAGATTCCCACCATGACGAATGTCCGGACGTTCGCACTCGCGGGCAACAGCCCGTCCGCCAGCGTTAGTGCACCGAAGAAGCTGATGACGAAGCTGCCGACGATGTTGATGGCGATCGTGCCCCACGGGAACGACTCCCCCCAGAGCCGCACGGCGGAAAGCCCGAGACCGTACCGTGCCATTCCCCCCAGCGCGCTGCCGGCGGCCACCCACAGATAGGGCATCACGACCGAGGCCCTGCGCCGGCGCGGCGAACCGCGCTTTCGATCAGGAGGGCTGCAAGGCCCAAATAGAGCAGGATCGGCGGCAAGCCGGGCGGCAAGCCGATGCGCGGAAGCACGAGCGCGCACAGGATGATCCAGCAGACGATGGACGCGGCGAACCGCCCGTCATCGACGAACAGCCCGACCAGCTCCTCCCAGACCGTACCCAACCAGCTCATTGCCGTCCTCCCGCGAGCTGCGGCTGGCGGCGCGCACGGCAGAGTGGGATCGCCAGCAAGGCGACCCCAAGGAAGCCGGCGATCAAGGCGGGAAGCGACCAGTCCTCACCGGGCCAGGTGAGGCCCATGCCTTCGCCGGCCCAGAACGTGCCGAACGCACACAGGAGCACGCCCACCATGAACTTCAGCGTGTTCTCGGGGATCATCGCAACGGGCCTGTGCAACAGCAGGCCAAGCAAGGCGACGAGGGCGAGCGCAGCGAGTGCGCCGAGGCTTGCCGGCACCAGGAGGCCGGCCCCTCCTGCACCGACGGCGATGACGATGAAGACCACCTCGATCCCTTCGATCATGGTGATCTTGAAGGCCGTGGCGACCGCCACGCGATCCCAGCCCGTGGCGGTCCTGCCGATCGCTTCTAGGGCCGCCCGCTCGCGGGCATAGGCGGCCAGCTCGTCGTGGAGCGGGATGACCCCGGCCGCCCGCAGCATGGCCTTGCGCAGCCACCGCATGCCGAAAAGGAGGAGGAGCGTACCGAGCCCGAGTTGGACCGCTTCAAGCGGGATGCGGGTCAGGGCAGGGCCGAGCACCACGACCAGCGTCAAGAGCACGGCCAATGCGAGCCCTGTGCCCCCGATCGCGCCGCGCCAGCCGCGAACCGCGCCCACGGCAAGGACGACCGTCAGCGCTTCGATGAACTCCACCAGCGAGGCGGAGAAGGCTGCCACGATGGATGGGCCGGCATGCGCCCAGTTGATCTCCATGTTCTCTCTCCTCGACCACTCGACCGACGAGGGAGGCATGAAAAAGCCCGCCACGCGGCGGGCCGTTTTGGACGGACTCCCACCGCGCAAACCCTCGCACGGTAGGAGTCATCAGCCCTCTCGGGCGGTTGAAGGGGGACTCCATCCCCTCACTCCGGATCGTAGCTCGGCAGCCTCTCGGTCGCAAGGAGGCTGCCTCCTGATGAAAATGCGGCTGAAGACACCGGCAGCGGTGCGCCAGGCCTGCGGCAGCACCGGATCAGCTTCAGGCTCCAGCAAGCTGAGGGGCAAGTGGCTATTCGGGACCGTGGGATGCCTCGCCGATCTGCTTGAGAAGATCGAGCAGATCGCGGGCGACCACCTCCGCGAGGATAGCCATGGTCCTGAGCGTAAGATTTGCCTGGCCGTTCTCGATGAACGACAGATATTGCTGTGTGAGCCCAGTGATTGAGGCGACCTCAGACTGCTTGAGGCCGGCTTCCATCCGGGCGGCCCTCAGGTTCGCGCCGAAGACCTTCTGTAGCTCGAGCTGCGCCTTCTCCCCCGCAGCAAAGATTTCAGCGTTCGGGGAGGGAGAAATTCTAGGGGCATTCCCCTTCCTACGGACCTGCATCGGCGCGCCTGCCGACTGCGGTCCGGCGCCTTGATCCGACTGAGGCTGTACCGACCAGCTTGGTGTGCTGCGTTCGCCACTTATCATCGAGGGGGGCTCTCCACGTTACCCGCCTTATTTTTGCCGAGTTTTTTCGGGCTCGTCAGCGCTAGCGCGCTAGCAAGCGTATCTACCCTTCGCTGCCCCCGCTAGCTTGAGGGTGCCGACGGTGCAGAAGATGCACGTGTCCGACTGGTGACGACCTGGAGCGGCAGGCCTCGCAAGCACCTGGATGCCGAGGGAGCATTCCTGCCGCGGCCACGCGCATAGGCTGGCAGCGCTGTGCCCGGCGGAGAGCGCTGCCAGCCTCGCCAGGGCACGCACGCTATCGAGCGACAATATCAGAAAAGATTTTAAGAAGACACGCAGGAGAGTGCTCTGGCCTTTCGTTGATGATCTCTCGGGCGATCCAACGAGCCAGAACCCCCACTCGCCCCTTAGAGACCGACTTGAGCGCAGGGAAAGCAGACTCAACCTTCTTTTCTAAATCGTGATCGTTCATCCGTAGATATTCACCGTCTACTAAAAGCGTTCTGCCGTCGGCGTAACGGACGATCTCGGAGGCTCCACGATCTCGACCCAGAACACGCTTCTGAACTTCATCAATCGCGCGCTGCAGCTCATCTCCCTCGAGTTCGGAAAGGGACAGATATGTGATAAGGCTTGGTAGTCCAATCTCGCCTCCGAACGCGGAGGAAAGCTTAACCAACGTGTTCAGCAGTAAGAGTGGATCAAACATGATCGACTCTAAGCCGTCTCTCTCTCCCTCAGCCGCCACGACAATCCCATCATCACTCACATTCTTATTATCCCAGTCAATCAAGCCAAACGTGTGTCGAGCTCCAGCTTTTCGCAACTCCGAAACTATGCGCTTGACGACGTCGCAGCCTGTATTCACATGCCTGCCATCCGAAGTTTCTACACCTGTCGCGATGAAGTTTAGAGATAGTTCGGTATCGATGTAGCGTCGTCGCAGGCCTTCAAAGGCTGCCTGGTAAACTTCGACATCTCGCGGGCTCTCGACAAATACTTGGCGGCGGCCATCATAGGAAACTGACAGAATTGGAACCCCGTCTGTCAAATCGCTCAAGGCGCCATCCTTACTGACCTTGTGGATTCCGGGGATACCAGGGCGCATTACGTGAATAGCCTCTTCCGGCGCGAGCGCAACCGTCGACGCAGAGTGGGTTGCCATGATCACCTTCAAACCATATCGCTGGACGAGAACGTGCTGTATCGTCGCTAGTAGGTTCCGGCATCTAGATGGATGCAACGGCGCGTCAATCTCATCAAGAAGTAGAAGCTTCGGCCGGCTTATAGCTTGGCGAGAATCGTTCACGTAGTAAACCGCGAAGGCGAAAGCCATAATGACGCGCTCGCCTGAAGATAGTCCGTCGAAGGAAATCTCAGCATTCGATCCGAGCTTACGCAATGTTGGTTTGTATGGATCCAATGAATATCGGTTCGGACTATCAATTTCGAAGCTGACGTCAGCCGCACGAAGCGAACCATTCACGAAGTCCCACGGCGGCGGGCCAAAGCGATGCTCGAACTCCTCGTTCGTTAGGGGCTTAGCATCGCTCTGACCGTCATCTCGCGCGGCCCTTGCAGCCCAATTGAAAAGCTGTAGATCTCGATAAGAGACGAACAGGCGTCCAAAAGACTGCTGGAAAAGTTCGGCCTCTCCCCAGACGGGGCGTCCTCGGTCTAGGAAGTCTCTTTCTCGCAGAGCAACGATATGCCGACCACTGTTCTCGGCGATCGACCGAAGCTGTCTTTGCTGAAATGGTTGCAGATGGTTGTTGATAGTTTGAGCAAGCTGCTGCAGGCTCGAGTCGAGATCTCGTTTTATATCGTCCGCTGCCCTGTCTTCGGTAGAAAACTGCTTTAGATCTTCTACCGTGGCCTGTACTAATCCTTCGATATCACTGACGAGTGGGCCTCTGATCCCGAGCGCTCTAGCTTGCGTGAAGATTGATTGCAAGCCCCACTGTTGATCGTACAGATTCTTGATGCTATTGAAGAGAGCCACTCTCTCCTGCGTGAGAATTTCGCTCGAGAAGCTCTCTTCCACTCTCGGGCTCAGAGTGCCCCAGTTAAACAGCCGTACATCCTGATCAGATTGCGGTGCGATATCTGCAGTGGCTGCTCCGTCTCGTAAGGCTTCCAGCAAATGAGTCTTACCAGCGCCATTTTGGCCTGTGAGCAGTACGAAATCGGGAAGTTCTAACTCTGGCAGGTCGATCAGGGATCGATAGGGGCGGATTAAGGACAGCTTCACGTCACGCCTTCTCTGGGTAAGGAGACACCTGAGGGGATCATCGCCTCGGCGCCGAAGCAACGCGAGTCCAGTGCAGACTACAAGTCGCGTCTCGCTCCGTCCGGGCCCTGGCGGCGGAGATCCTCCTCCGCAAATCCTACGATTGCGCTTTTGCTAGTCGGGGCGACGCGCTCATGGCCCCCCCCTTTAGCCTCACCCCAGGTCCGCCGCCGTTCTCTGCAATGAACTCCACACCGGCGGCTTCGAGGGCGGCGCGGATAGCCGAGGCGGTCGCGGCACGCGGGGAGGTCTCGTCGGCCTCAACTCTGGCGAGCGTTCGCACCGGCACACTGGCCGCTCGGGACAACTCCTCCCGTGTCCAATCGAGGATGGCTCTGGCCGCCCGGATCTGGCCGGCCGTAATGTCACTTTTCATGCCATTTCCGCTTGCGAATGGCACATAACATGCCATATCGTGCCGGTGCTGAGCAAGCGTTTCGGCCCAGCCGGTGTTGCAGCACCGACCGGGCCTAACCAAGGCAAGGAGGATACCCATGCCACAGGCTACCCACGAACGTACCACACCCACGCGGCGCACCGCCCTACGCGGAACAGCAAACGCGCTGCTGGCCGGCCTGCTCGCGCCGCGGCTCGCGAGTGCGGCGCCGACCGACAACCCGGATGCCGCGCTAATCGCTCTCTGCGATCAGCTCGTCCGCGTCCGGAACGCCGAGGACGCGCTCTGGATGAGCTGCCACACCCGCGAGGAGGAACGTCGGGCGGAGCCGCAGCAGGATGCGCTGCACGCCGAGTATGAGCACCTCCTGCGCGAGGTGGAGGCGCTTCCGGAGCCCACCACAATTGCGGGCGCCGCCGCCGTCGCGCGGTTCGCCAGCGCGCTCGCCATCCATGACGCCGATGGTCAGGTGCGGTGTGTCGACACCTACGACTGGCTGGTGTGGACCGTCGTGTCCTGCCTGGCCGAGGGGAGGATCGAGGCATGAGCCGAGATCCCACACCGCGCCCCGACTTCAGCGACGCCATGCGGCAGCTGAAGCATGTCATCACCCAGTCGGGCGACGCGCTCATCACCGAGGGATCGGTGAGCCCCGACTACGAGCTGCTCGGCCTTTGCAGCGAGGCACTCCACCATCTCGCGCACGCCCAGAAGTGCCGGGACGCTCGTCGTGTAGGTGCTTGGCGACAGGAGCAAGGTGTCGAAGCCCAGCAAGCAGCCTGGGACCAGGATCAGCGACTGTGCGACGAGTCCATTGAGAGGGACCGCAGGGGCCGCCCACCGCTCGACCAGATCCGCAAGATCAAGGCCCAGACCGCGGCCGGCATCTACGCCAAGGCGCTGGTGGTCGCCGCCTCGAGGACTGGTGCAGAGCGCCTGGCCCGCTCGCTAGCCCAGGACTTCCTGGACTGTCCTGGTCTGCGGTCGGCACTCTGGCCGGCGGGTTCGGAGGGCGTGTCGTGAGCGTGCGGCCGTTCGTTTGGCCGGCCCCGCCGTTCCCGCGGGACGGCAAGCCACCGCCTGAACCGCGCCCGGGCGTCTAGCTCACCGGCGAACTCTCCGGGGCGGACTGATTCCTTGATCCTTGCAGACGCACAGGCTGCAAGGATCCTAGCTTGACGCCGGTTCGACGCCGCTCCGGAGTCGAATTATCGACTTCAACAAAACGATATGGTCTCCTGGCGCTGTCTCGATCGGATTCGTCGATAAAAAAGTCGCAAGGCAGAAAGGTATTGAATCGAGCTAATACCGAATAAACACCTAAAACGTGAACGAGTTCAGTATGGATTCTGCTTGGTAATCACAAATTCGTGAGTATGTTGCGCCGCAACAGCGGAGAACGTCCATGTCCCACTCATTGAATGTAGACGAAGCCTCAGCTTCACAGCCCGTCGCGGCACGGCGTGGCAATCGCGCGGCACAGGATGGTGATGCGGGCGCTCTCTGGGCGGCAGTGGTGATGCAGGCCCGTACAGACATCGAATTTGAGCCGATCGAGTCCATCGACTACGCGCAGGCGGTCAGCTTCTTCATTGGACGCGGGGAGTGGGCGCAGTCCCGCGCGGTCATCGCAGACTTCCTGGACCTCCATGCCGACGACATCGAGCTCGCCGGCCGGGCGTGCATCAACCAGCGTCGCGCCAAGGAAGGTCTCCCGCCGCTGGCAAAAGCCGAGCGTCGCCAAGCAGCCCCGGCCTCGCTTCGCACTCCCGCCCGGGTCGCGGCGCGGCCGGTGCAGCCGATGGTTCACGTAGTGCCCGCCTTAGCTCCGGTCGAGCAGACAGCGGCTCGGCGGCCTCACGTGCGGAAGGCCAAAGCTGCTCTCTCGTCCAATCCGTTCTTCCCCCGCGGCGTCCCTCATTTCGGGGAGCTCAGAGAGGCCGCTTGAGGAGGCGACAGGCCGGCGGAACTCTGCCGTGCACTTTGTTGCCCCCGATGTTGCCCCGGAGTGGAGCAGTCACCTTTGAGGTCCAGATTATTGCTGATAACCCGCTGATTTAAATGGCTCGGGCGGTAGGATTCGAACCTACGACCAATCGGTTAACAGCCGATTGCTCTACCGCTGAGCTACGCCCGACCAGCGAGAGGTCGCCCTTCTAGTCGTCCCGTCCCCCTCGGTCAACCGGGCTTTCACGAGCGGGACGGGTTCCTATCGAGAGCAGGCCCCGGGCGCCCGGCCTCCCGGCCTCACCCCCGGACACGGCGTGACCCACCCCGTCGCACTTTCCCCGCCGCCCCGGATGTGGCATTGCTTCACCCGGCCGTGTGCGGGCGTGGCGGAACGGTAGACGCAGCGGACTCAAAAAGTGTTTTGTCTACCATGCGACGATTTTTCACGACGAAGTGAAAATCATTTGAAATCGGAGGGTTGGGCGAGTAGGTCAAGGCTGGGCTTCGGAGGGTGGATACGCGCTAGGTGCAGAATAGGTGCAAAGCGCAGAATGGGCTCGGGGACACCATAGGCGGGCGTGGCGGAACTGGTAGACGCGCTGGATTCAAAATCCAGTTCTGGTGACAGAGTGTCGGTTCGATTCCGACCGCCCGCACCACTCAAGTTCGTTACCGGGAGTGAACTCATCGTCACTTGCGCCTCAGCGCATTCCCGCACGTCAGTCTCGGGCGAGCTCGAGGGGCCGTATGGCAATCTTCAGCGGTTCGGCCAGTGTCACGATAAGCGCGGCGAGCGCGGCGATAATCGCAAGTTGGGCTGGCGGCAGCGTTTGAAAATGCAGCGCGTCACGAAGGACGGGCACATAGATCGCTGCGATCAGGAAGACGACGGCGGCCAGGGCCCAAAGATTGAGTACGCGGTTGGCGAAAATGCCATGCCGCAGGAGCCACTCGCTGCCGCTGCGGGAGATAAAGGCGAGGACAATATGGCCCGCCATCCACGCCGCAAATGCACAGGTCTGAATCGCTGCTATCGACAGTCCCTGCCACCAAGCGTACGCATACGCGGCCATGACCGCCGCGAACAGAAGGATGCCTCTAGCGAGAATGTATTGGACGCCAGCCGTGCCAAAGAGGGTGGCCTGAGCAGGTCTCGATCGCCACTGATAGATGTCCTGTTCTGCAGGCTCGACGACGAAGCCCGCCGAGGCAGCAAGATCCATGAAGAGTTCGAGAAGGATGATCTGCACGGGCGAGAACGGAAAGGGCAGCCCGACCACGACCGGGAGCAGGAAAATGGCGATGAGGCCAACCTTGACCGAGAGGTAATAGCTCACGCCTTTGCGTAGATTGTCGAAGAACTTCCGTCCTTCGAATACGCCGCGGCCGATCGTGACGTAGTTGTCGTCGGCAAGCACGGCTTGCGCCGCTTCCTTCGCCACGTCAGTGCCTTTGATGCCCATAGCAATGCCCACATTTGCCGCCTTGAGGGCGAGCGCGTCGTTGATGCCGTCGCCGGTAACGGCGACGATTTCGCCATCACTCTGCAACGCCTGGACAAGACGGTATTTGTGCTCCGGTGTAGCTCGCGCATAGACGGAGACCTCGCGTACTGCCTTCGCCAGTGCCGCGTCATCGAGCCCGTCGATCTCCTCGCCGGTGCGCACCTGCTCCGCCGGCACGCCTACCTCGCGGGCGATGGCCGCGGCGGTGGCCGGATGATCGCCGGTCACTATGATCGTTCGAAGTCCGGCCGCGGCGAGACGGGCAAGCGTCTCTTTGACGCCCGGCCGGGGCGGGTCGGCAAAACTGATGAGTCCGCACAGAGTAAGATTTTGCTCCAGCGCCTCGAATGGAAGCTCGGCATCGGCCGCATCTACCGGGCGTTGGGCGGCGGCGATGAGACGCCGTCCCATGGCCGCTTCGGCGGCCAGCTTGTCGCGCATCTGGGGAGGCATATCAGCGCATCGCCCAAACACCTCTTCGGGCGCCCCCACAAGGTAGAGACGTAGCTCGCCGGCCTCGCGTTTCAGCGCGGCCTTGCTGCGTCGGCCGTCGCCCAGGTTGCGGAGACGCAATGCCTCGCTAGACGTGTGTAGTTTGCCGAGTTCGCGTGCGCGCTCGATCGCGGCTTGTTCAAGGGCGTCTGGCACCTCGGGAGATACCGTGCCCAAGGCGCAGGCGATGACCAGGGCCCCTGCTTCACTGGGATAGACCGCCGCGACCTTGAGGTGGCTTTCCGTGAGGGTGCCAGTCTTGTCCGTCACAATGACGGTCGCGTCGCCGAGCGTCTCCGCCGCACGCAGGCGCTTCACCAGGAAATTTTGGCGTGACAGCACGTAGGAGCCGAGGGCCAGAACCATAGTTACGATGATGGGCAGCTCCTCGGGGATTGTCGCGAAGGCGAGCGAGAGCCCGGTCAGGACCATCTGGTGGAAATCGCCGCCGCGCAGGAGACCAATGACAGGAATGAGAATAGCGAAGAACAGGGCGACCCAGACAAGTTTGCCGGCGAGATCCTTCATCGCGAGCTGTAGCGGCGTCTTCGGCGGCTTCACGCGCTGAATGCCCGCGGAGATTTGGCCAATTCGGGTATGGGCGCCGGTTGCCGCGACCTCCGCTTTACCCTCGCCACTCATCACGACAGTCCCGGCGAAAACCGAATCGCCAGCCGCCTTCTCGGCCGGAAAGGCTTCACCGGTCAGGGCCGACTCATCGAGCGCGAGGCTGAGCGCGGTGGTGAGCTGGCCGTCAGCCGCGATACGCGTGCCGGGCGTCAGCACGAGCACGTCGCCAGGCACGATCGCTTCGGTGCCGATACTGATCGCCTTGCCATCGCGTCGCACGCGGGCACGCGGCGCGGCGATGCGCTCAAGCGCCGCGATCGCGCGCTTGGCCCGGAATTCATTGCCGACTTCGACGCAAACGAGGATCAGGATGATGGCAACAATCGTCAGGGCATCGCCGAGCTCACCCCAGAGGCTGTAGAAGAACCCCACGACCAGCAGGAGCAGGATCATTGGCTCGGTGATTTCTTCGGCGGCGATGTGCCAGAAGCGAACCGGTGCCGGCGTGAACAGGCGATTGGGCCCGTAGCGTTTCAAGTGTTGCGCCGCTGTGGCGGCTGTCAGGCCACTAGTGCCCTGTG